>JAAUYH010182529.1_pt1 | contig 17481 bp, 10 predicted proteins | sample 7278061 | NCBI WGS metagenome assembly JAAUYH01 (sample SAMN14350203, study PRJNA611818) | marine sediment metagenome | isolation source: surface marine sediment (0.6m) | place: French Polynesia: Moorea | collected 2018-08 | reverse complement strand
TTTAGCTTCAATGTCAACGTAGATAATAATGCTCCCTCTTCAGTCACCAACAACGTATCTGTATCTGGTGGAAGTGAGCCAGCCTCTAATAATGGTAATAACACTGGTAGCGATACTACTAATATTATAATCCCGGCAATAAGTGGACCCACTTTCACCTGTGACGGTCAATTTTGGCTAGCACAGATTCCATCAGGTGGAGATGCAACTAAAGATCCGTCCGAATTGTCAATTGTCGATACTAGCAATCAGGTTTTAAACCTCCAGTTTAAACTGAATAACCCAAGTAATGTATTTGTCAACGCCATAGGTTTTAATGTCCAGGATGGATATATGTATGGCATTGACAGAAAAAATCAATTGACTGATCGGGATAATGAGGATGTTGTCCGCATAGCTGCTGATGGAACTTATATTAACCTTGGTAATCCATATGGAATTGGCTCTGCAGCAGGAGATGTTAGCCCAGATGGTATCTACTACATTATTAGCAATAAAAAACTCTACAAATTTAATGTCACTGGATTAAATAGTGCAACAAGTGCAGGTATAGTAAATATCCAAAATAGTAGCACCGTCCCTGGTTTCCTCGATATTGCTTTCAATCCCTTTGATGGGAAGATATATGCTACTCATCAAACAAACGATCAAATCTACATCATAGATCCTGATGATGGCTCTTGGAGAACCCTCACAGCACCTGGATTAAATCTCACTGGCGCGACGGGCGCAATGTATTTTGATCCATTCGGCAACTTCTATGCTTATCAAAACTCAAATGGTAACCTTTACAAAGTTGTGTTTGATAATCCCGCAAATCCCCAAAGTGCTACTGCCGAAATCTTTGTTCCTAATCCACCTAACGTTTCTAAAAATGATGGAGCTGCTTGTCCTTTTCAACCCAGGATTGAAAAAACCGTCGATCCTAAAACCACCCCAGCAGGTCAAAGTGTGACCTATACCTACCGTCTTACCAATCCCAATGGCTATCCAATTACCACTAAACTAACTGATACTATGCCTAGCACAGATGGGCGTACTTTTACATCTGTGGTAAGTAATCCTTTTGGGGGGACACAAACCATTTCTGGCGATAAAAAGACTTTAGAAATTACTGGTCTTAACCTCCCTGGAAAAACAGTAAATACGATCGCAGTTACAGTTAATGTCCCAACAAGTACCCCTGCAACCACATCAACTTCTCCCCTACTCAATCAAGCTAATTTAAGTGGACTACCTGCAATATTTGGAGGGACTGTTCTATCAGATTATCCAGATGAGCCAGGTTTTAGCGATCCTACCCCCCTGCAAGTAACGACACCTATTGCTAGCAATCCCAATGTATTGTTAGTCAAACGTATAACTGCCATCAATGGCGATCGCACTAAAAACCCCAATGACAACACCCCATTAAATACCTTTGTAGATGACACCACCTCCAGTAAAAAAGATGACGACAATAATTCCAACTGGCCTAGTAATTATTTAATTGGAGCCATTGATGGTGGTAAAGTCAAACCTGGAGAGGAAGTTGAATATACCATCTACTTCTTATCCACGGGTGATAATACAGCGAAGAATGTATTGATGTGCGATTTAGTTCCCGAAAATCTGACATTCTTACCTGGGGCATATAACACTAGTCCTGCTGCTGCAACTGCCACTTTAACAGGTGCAGACCGGGGGATAGTCCATAGCTATAACAGCAATACTGTCTCAACTTCTGGTATCCAAGATGGTGATATTGCTCAGTATTTCCCCCCAGGAGTAGAACCTTCTACTGTTTATCCTAATATCGACTGTGATGGCGACCCCAATACTAATACTCCCAATACCAACGGTGCGGTGGTAGTTAATCTGGGCGATTTACCCCATGCTACTACACCTGGTCAGTCAAATAGCTATGGGTTTATTCGTTTTCAAGCAAAAGTAAAGTAATATTATGTCCGGTTAAATACTTATCATTAGGACTGCAAGGGGGCAGGGAGCAGGGAGCAGGGGGAGAAAGAGTTTGGGTGATTTTTGCATGGATGGCTATATCATAAGTAATCAGGCGGACATGATATGACAGGAGTTGTAGGCATTCACCAATAACAAATGAATATACAAGTTAAATGCGTAGCAGCTTAAATCCCCCAGCAATTATCCTTCCTTCTACTTCCTTCGTTTAATGCTGTTGAATTTACGCCGTGGTGTATTAACACACAATACGGATAAATTGGTCTACTAAGGGGATTATCCGAGCGATCGCACAACTATCTCTATATCCTAAAGCTTTGAGTTGAGCAATACAATCATTGGCTTTATCTGGGGGAACTGAGGCTAATAATCCTCCGGCAGTCTGAGGATCGAATAATAAGGGATAATGGGGATGGAGAGAAACGGATTCAAGATTAGCAATGTAGCGAGATGCCTGTAAGTTTTCTGGATGTAAGGAACTAACAATTCCTTGGGCTACAGTTTCCCTTGCACCTGTTAATACGGGCAAATTTGCTAAATTTAGTTCCACCCCTACCCCGGAAGCCTGAATCATTTCTAACAAATGCCCCAGCAGCCCAAAACCAGTCACATCAGTACAAGCACTGGCACTATGTTGTAATAAACATTCAGACCCTAATTGATTAGACAATAACATCGATTCCACCGCCCCATCAATCCATCTCCCCTTAGCTTGGTGATGCATTTCAGCCGCAAATAATGTCCCCGTCCCCAAGGCTTTAGTTAAAATAAACACATCACCCGGTTGCATCCCACCTTTACGTAATAGCTTGTCTGCATCTGCAAAGCCGTTACAAGATAAACCAAATCCTATCTCTGCGCCTTCCGTTGTATGTCCACCAATTAATAATGTACCGCTTTGATTGAGTACTTGTACCGCACCAGATAATAATTGATAGAGAGTTTCCTCCACCTTACTCGGAATACCATAAGCAATAGTAGCGATCGCTAATGCACTGTGAGGAGTTGCACCCATAGCAAATATATCGCTCAAACAATGATTGGCGGCAATTTTGCCAAAAGTGTAGGGATCATTGATTAAAGCGCGAAAATAATCAATGGTTTGGACAAGAACCTGATTTCCTTTTACCTGAATTACCGCCCCATCATCGGCTGTATCCAAACCAATCATAATATCTTGCTGGTTTTGCATAGTTGCTTGTGTCGTTTGCATACGCTGCAAAACCTTTGTCAGGACTGTACTACCAACCTTTGAGCCACATCCAGCACAGGGCATAATTGAATTTTGGATTTTGGATTTGGCGAAAAGTTGCGGTGCAGAGATTTCCGACAGAGGTGGGATTGGTACTGTTTTTTGATTACCCTGCATCTGGGGAAAATTACGGAAACGTTCCATGAAACGACGATCAATCCAGTCTTTCCAACGCCAAATCAGGTGATGAGGGGGTAAGGTAAAAATACCACGGGTGGCGATCGCTTTACCATCACCAGTACCAATTAAGCTTAAATATTGTTTTTGGGGGATATAAGGTTGCAGGGATTTTCCCAGTAATAATCTTTGCAGATTTGCAAATAATGGTTTTCCTTGACGCACAGCAAACACCCCAGCTTTAGGACGGGGATGATTTACCATAGTGGCAATATCACCGGCTGCAAATATCTGGTCATGGGACAAAGATTGTAAGGTATCATCTACCAGAATAAAACCTTGGGGATCCGTTTTGAGTCCCGATTCTTGCAACCATGCAGGTGCTGATGCTTGTGTCACCCAGAAAATATGATTATATTCCCCTGTGAAACCAGATTCACATCCCAGTTGTAATTTATCAATGGATTTATTTTTGGTTTCTATTTGAGTGACATTTTCCCCCAGATGTAATTGAATTTCACGCTCCTGTAATATTTTTTGGAGTTGACGACGCACCATCTGATGATTATTTGGCATTAGTTGGGGATGACGTTGAAATAAATGGATTTCCCAATGCCGATGATTTTTTTCTCCCTGCTCCCTGCTCCCTGCTCCCTTGTTCCCTGCTCCCTGCTCCCTGCTCCCCTGCTCCCCTGCTCTCTGACTAATAATACTCTGTAAATTAGCCTGCATTGATAGTGCTAATTCCACACCCCCTACACCTCCACCAACAATGGCGATTTTGATTACTTGTTGGGGATTGTGGGCAAAATTTTGAGTTACTTTTTCCCAGTAAGTTAATAATTGAGCCACAGGTTTAGCAGGAATAGCATACTCTGCTGCACCGGGTACAGATATAGTGGCAGGAGTACTACCAATATCAAGAGAAAGTACATCAAAATTAACTGGTGGACGATTAGCACAAATAACTTTGTTGTTGCTCAAATCCAAACCAACTACATGATCAATATATAATTGTGCTTGGGCAAAATTGGCAAGCGATCGCAAATCAATATGGCATTCATCCCGACTGTAAAAACCAGCAATATGTCCTGGTAGCATCCCGGAGTAAGGAGTATCCGATGCATCGGTAATTAAGGTTATGCGTACCCCTGGAATGGGATGCATACCCAGCATTTTTAATACAATAACGTGACTATGACCACCACCAACTAATACTAAATCTTTAACTATGGGACTGTACATTGGGAAAGGGGGAGAAGGTTTTTTTGTGGTTAGCTAGAAAATGGGGAGTCGGGAGTCGGGAGTTGGTCAGAGGTATTTTCTTCTTGGTTGTGTGTAAACTTACTCTACGAGAAGGCTGCGCCTACATGAGGGGCTAGCTGATAGAATCAGGGTCTACACCCAATTCCCGTAATTTTTCCGCTAACAACTGAGCCCTTTGTGCTTCTGTTTCGGCACGTTGTGCTTCTTGTTGAATTTGTTCCTGTGGAGTTGGGTAACGCTTACCTGTTTCGTCATACCAATATAACCATTCTCGCGTCACCCCACTATAATTACCCCTTTCACAACCAATTCCTAAACCAATTTCTGGTAACCAAACAGGATTTCCTGATTGTAGTTGATATTGTCCATTCACTAATTTATGCACTTCCAAACGCGGTTTGCGACGACGACGGGAAGAATAAATTACATAATAAAGTACACCCATTGCTGCGTAGTCTGCGAGTTTTTTAGTATACTCTTTGCGGTAATTTGGGGACACTATTTCTATTGTCAAAATAGGAACGACATTTTCATCCCAAAGCACATAACTAGGACGCAATTCCTCATCATAAACCCGCTCCACACCCAAACTGAGAAATGCATCTGGGACAATCGGCGGTTCATCAGGGTCTAAATATATACCCATGTCAATGGCAAATAGCCAGTCCATCCTTTCAGCCCAGAGAATTAACAAAATGGACTTTAGTAACCCTGGTATTAGTTCTTGTAGTTCATTATCCACAGGCGTTTCGTCGGAGTCGGGAAGCTCGTCTGCTGAAGGTAAATATTTGGGTAAATTGTTGTACTCTAACATGATGTGTACTTAAATATTTGCCAAGAAAATATTTGCAAAACGCGATCGCTGACATGTTGGTAATATAATTGTACTATTATATAGATGTCTCCAATCAACACAAGTAAGTTACATCCATGAGAAAAATTTGAAAATCTCAAATCCTAGCTTTGACCATTAATTCCTTGATAGTACAAACCCCTTAATTTATCCGTGGAATAATCCAAAATCCAGAATTGTTATGACTGATAACTGATAACTGATAACTGGTAACTGAAATGACACAAACCCCCACAACTTCTTCAGAAAACCTGATACTACCACCTACTCAAGAAGAACTACCCTATGATGATGATACTCCCATGGAAAGCCAACGCCATAAAATGCAAATGGATTTACTCATTGATGCTTTACAACCATGGTTAGAGCAAAGGGAAGATGGTTATGTAGGCGGTAATATGTTTGTCTACTACAGCTTGGCACAGGTAAAGAACAAAGATTTTAAAGGACCAGATTTTTTTGTTGTGTTGGGAGTTCCTCAAGGGGAACGCAAAAGTTGGGTTGTCTGGGAAGAAGAGAAAGCACCAGATGTGGTAATTGAGTTGCTTTCTGAGAGTACCGCCACAGTAGACAAAAATGAGAAAAAATTAATTTATCAAAATCAAATGCGTGTACCAGAATATTTCTGGTACGACCCTTTTAATCCAGATGATTGGGCTGGATTTTCTATGCAGAATAGCATTTATCAACAGATCCCAGTCAACTCCCAGAATCAATTAGTTAGTCAGTCTTTAAGATTAGCTTTGCAACGTTGGCAAGGTAGCTATAAAGGCATTGAAGCTACGTGGTTACGCTGGGAAACTTTAGAAGGAGAATTGTTGCCAACTGCTGAAGAAATCGCCCATCAAGAAAGCCAAAGGTCAGAGCAAGAGCGCCAAAGGGCAGAGCAAGAACGCCAAAGGGCAGAGCAAGAACGTCAAAGGGCAGAGCAAGAACGCCAAAGGGCAAATATGGTAGAGCAACAACTATTACAAACTGCACGTAATTTACTGCAAGAAGGAATGACGGTGGAGCAGGTAGCAAGATTAACAGGACTTCCAGAATCAGCAATCAAGTAGTTATAGCAGTCGCCATCATGTTTAGGACGTTTTTCAGTTGACAGTTGTTAGTTGGTGGTTGTTAGTTGTTAGTTGTTAGTTGTTAGTTGATGGTTGATAGTTGATGGTTGATGGTTGTTAATTGATAGTTGACAGTTTTTGAGTAGAACAATATTGTCCTAACCTCAGTTTGGGTTAAGGAATCAGCAAGCCATAAGTAGTGCAAGCGTCTCGTTTGCTATCTATCAAACTCTTTAAACAATGCTGACAATACTACATTAGAAAATAAAAAACCTTCGGGATCACTTAACTTTAAACTCTCTCCTACTATTTGCACCCAACCCTTCTCTATATAAGGTTGCAAAATCCTGTACATATTCTCAACATTTTTCTTGCCAAACTTTTCTCCCAACATCTGCAAACTCACACCCTCTGCTAACCGTAACCCTAACATCAAAGTATCTAAAAACACCTCATCTTCTGGTGTCACTTCACAATCAATCTTACAGCCATCTTTTACCCATTGGTAATACTCTTGAGTCTTACGGGGACGGGTAAACCGCTTACCTGCCACATAACTGGCTGCACCCATGCCAAACCCATAATAAGGGCGATTTCTCCAGTACACTAAATTATGGCGACACTGATGCCCAGGCTGGGCATAATTAGAGATTTCATAATGGTCATAACCAGCACCAGTCAAAACATGCTGTGCCATCCGATACATATTCACGGTAGTTTCATCACTGGGTAAAGGTCGATCGCCTGGTTGATAATAGCGACCAAAAGCAGTTCCAGATTCTATAGTTAAATCATATATGGATATATGGGTAGGTGCTATGGCTACAGCTTGCTCCAGGGAATCTTGCCATATCTCCAAAGTTTGATCAGGTAAACCAGAAATTAAATCAATGCTAAATTCGGGAACCCCTACCTGGCAAATTATCTCTATAGCTGTAAAAATATCAGCAAGGTTGTGCGATCGCCCACAAGCTTGCAATAATTCCGGCTGAAATGCCTGTACCCCCAAACTGATACGATTGATCCCTGCATGGTAATAACCAGATAGATGTTCTAAATCGAAGGTTCCTGGGTCTATTTCCATAGAAACTTCTGCTTGAGAACAAATGCCAAATCGTCGATCCAAAGTTACCAATATCTGCTGTAATTGATCTACTGACAATAATGAAGGAGTACCACCACCAAAAAAAATTGTGTTTAAACATTGACCATTAATAGGTGCATTAGTAATTTCTTGACATAAAAGTTCTAAGTATTGGTGCATTGTTCCTGACGTTTCACCCCGCAGGCGATCGCCAATCACAAATACGGGAAAATCACAGTAATAACAGCGCCTACGGCAAAATGGAATATGGATGTAAGCAGCATCTACCGTGGATGCAAATACTAAATTTTGTTCCATTTTGTTACAAACATTAAATTAATATTCGTGGCTTTAACATCTAGAAAAATCATGACATTACTTAATACTTTATTTCTATTTTGCCACCCCAGACTGAAAAGTATAAACCATAAAATTCTTTGGTTATAATGATTGCAAATGTTGTTAACCCTACCTCATAATATGACTATAAATATCCTTAAGTATGTATTAATAATTAAATAAAAATCACTTATTTGTGTGAATTCAAAAACACAGTTGTAGGAAAACAACATCATTATGCTTGACGCCATTATTATTTTCTCATTCGTTCTAGCAGCTGCGGGGTTAGGGTTCTACAGCACTGATCTGCTACCAAATGGTACCTTAGAAAGGGTGACAAATTTAGAAGCATTACGCTTGGTTGTCGCTGCCTTTGCAGCCATTCTTGGTGGTGCAGTTGGACTGAGATTTCAGACGGGATATCGTCGTTTGGAAACACAAGTCCGGGAAATGAGCCCCGAAGCAATTTTTACCCGTGCCATTGGTTTAGTTATTGGATTATTGATTGCTAATTTAATGCTAGCACCACTGTTCTTGCTACCGATCCCACCAGACTTCAGTTTTATTAAGCCTTTGGTTGCAGTTGTGGGTAGCATCGTCCTCGCATACACTGGCATGAATGTAGCAGATACCCACGGACGGGGATTACTGCGACTAATTAATCCCAACACAATGGAAACCATGGTTGTGGAAGGGACTTTAAAACCAGCTAATACTAAGGTTTTGGATACCAGTTGTATTATTGATGGTCGCATTGAAACCCTGTTAGAAACAGGTTTCTTGGAAGGACAGATTATCTTACCCCAATTTATTTTGCAAGAATTACAGCAAGTAGCAGATGCTAGCAAAGATCAAAAACGAGTACGGGGTAGAAGGGGATTGGAGATTCTCAATCGCATTCAAGAAAATTATAGCGATCGCATTCTCATAAACTCTATTGACTACGAAGATATACCAACAGTAGATGCTAAATTAGTCAAATTTGCTCAAGAAATTAACGCCACCCTACTTACTAACGATTACAATCTATCCCAGGTTGCCAGTGTGCAAAAAGTTCCTGTTCTCAATGTGAATGATTTAGTCAATGCTGTACGTCCCAGTTATTTACCAGGAGACAACATCGATTTAAAAATCATTAAAGAAGGAAAAGAACCCAGCCAAGGTGTGGGTTACTTGGATGATGGCACTATGGTAGTGGTAGAAGAAGGTAGTAGTTATGTTGGTGGTGAATTGCGAGTTATAGTTACCAGTGCTTTGCAAACTTCTGCAGGAAGGATGATTTTCGCCAAACCCCAAGCATCTGCATGGGCATAATTAAATATGACGAGTTTCTACAATTGTAGAATTTCGCCTGGGAAATCGGTGTAATTGAACTACACCGATTGTTTATTTTTGTTTTCGGGTAAACAATTGTATCAAATTTACACAAAAATGAGGCATCTTTCCCTACTATGGGAGAATAATTGAATAAAAAACTACTATATTATTTACAATCATCATCTTTAGCAGTTCGCATACCACCAATCAGAGTTTCTACAATTACACATCGCTTATTATTGCTAGGAGTTGTAGAATTTGTCGATTGAGGGATAGCCACCACGATTTTAATACCCGTATCAGAATTAGACCCTAAAGCACCCATGTGATCGAAAGTAATAGTTTTTTCAGTACTTAAATTATTAAAGGCAACATCAGCAGGACTGGCAAGGGTATTAGGGGTATTCAAGTTTGTACCCACAATAATTTCTCCTGACTTTATATCCAACTTTTCAGTTAAATTTTGCCAATTGGTAGATGTAGAACCAGAATAAACAGCAATTTCTGGGACACCGCTATTAGTTCTCACACTGACACTGTAGTCCTGTTTATCTTTTTTCGCTTCTCGCTGTGCTTCCTGTATCGCTGCTAAAACAATCTCATTCGCCTTGTTAAGACGTTGTCTATTCATAAAACCAAGCCAACTAGGGGCAGCGATCGCTGATAAAATTCCAATCATGAATACTGCTACCAAAATTTCCAACAAGGTAAAACCACTATTTTTGGGGTTAGATGCAAGTTTATGGTCATCTCGTTGACTAACTTGATATGCTAGTTTCCAAGTATGTTGTTTCATATTATTCTATTTATATTATTAATCTGATTTAGTAAATTATTATTGAAAACTAGAATTGAAAGTTGCTTGTTGTAAATTGAATTAATATTTTTTTAGACTCTATTGCACTTTTTTGCCACACATATAAATTAGGGAAGTTTACAAATTAAGCTATTGAGCCTAATTCAACTAATATAATATTTATTCTGTAAACAAAAATCCCCGTCCTTTGACTCTTACAGTTGCGGTGGGAAAGTAATTTTTTTTGTTACTACTATAATCAATATTACTATTTTCTACACGAGCCAAGGCATTACCACGTAAAAAGACTTGTGCACTGTTATTAACTTGATCAATACAAGCATAAAAACTGGTCATTAGACTTGTAGTTCTACTAGTGAAACTTGCAGGTGTAACTTTTGTTCCGGTGACGCAAGCTTCTTCACCAGGTGCCCCATTAGTAGTCGTAGTCGGATCAATATAGTCTGTTAGTACTACTGAGCTAGGCAGATTTACAGCTTGCGTCGCGTCATTACCATCTTTATCTTTATAAGTATAGGAACTAAGTCTTCTCCACTTATTCATCTTCTGTTCTATAGTCCCAACCCCTTCCAAGCTAAATGGAGCATAACCAGAACTCGGACAGTAACCACTAACATACTTGCCATCGTACCCCGGACAATCAACACCACTAGTAACTTCTACTCCATCCCTGATTTGCCATCTAGCAATACGAGCAGCATTAGACCAGGTTTTACTATTGTCTTTAATTAAATAGTAGGCAACTAATGAGTAGACAAAAGTATCATCTTTCTTACTGTCAGCTGCGGTAAGTACATCATTGAGAAACTCACGTTTCCAAAACACAAGTACAGGAGCCTTATCTGTAGCAGTTGGACTAGGTAGTTCGGCTTTGATTGCATTTATCCCAACTGCATCATACACATAAATTGCCTGCTGTAAATCGCGGGCAATATAATCCATTGCTGATTGAATTTCCTGTTCTGAACTTGCTTTCGCTTGTTCTTGTCTGTCTGTATCCAACAGATTAACCATAAATCCCAGCATTGGTGTAATAACTAGTACTGCCATAATGCTGGCTACTAGTAATTCTGCCATAGTAAAACCAGCATCTCGAATAACTTTGGGTCTCTTGATATATTTAGCGAGTAAAAAATTAATGGGACTCATTTTATATCTTCTCTATGGAAAAAATTTATACAGTGATTATAATTGTCAGATTTATAGCACTACGCAATTAGGGAGCGGACATTCTTGGAGGCTGATATCATGTCCGTTTAAAGACTTATCATTAGGACTGCAAGGGGGCAGGGAGCAGGTAAGCCACTGCGTTGCGCGAGTTCCCCGCGTTGTAGCAAGTGGCGCAACCCGAAGGGGCGCAGGGGGAGAAAGAGTTTTGGTGATTTTGCATAGATGACAATATCATAAGTAATCAGGCGGACATGATATGAAACCTCTGAACAGCAGACTTATTACTGATGAGGTTTACTATTAGTTACAACTACTATTGGAAGATTTATTACTTGAATCTTTTAATCGATTGCATAAATCGTTAAATGAATCACTATTGCTGTTTATTTCCGTATTTATTTCCACCAAAGGTGCTTTCCTATTCCCTAATCCTCCAGTCACAGTTGATTGTTTTGTGGGTGCTTTTGTCAACGCACCATCGTTTTGAAATCCATCGGCTCGATAAACTCGCACTCCTAAAAGATAACCAGTAGTGGTAAGTGTGGAAGATTTATTATAGCGAAAGGCCTGAATGACAAAGTCTTTATTACTGCCAATAGTACAAGCACCATCACCATCACCATCTGTACAGTATAAATTGGTTGTAGGCACAGTACAGTAATTATCGTTGGTAGAATCGGTATCACCATCGCTGTTATTACAGGTTAAGTTACCTTCCTTGGGAACGGGGTATGCTTGTAATAATTCTTGGTCAGTCTTGGTTGCATCAACGGGAATAGTGGTTATATTACTTGCTTGAACAGCTTTAGTTCGCACACCTTCTATATAGGTTTTCGCAGCTTGGGTAGCTAATTCAACCCTTCTGGATTGTACGCGAGTTGCAGTGGAGAAAACAACTACCGGAGCGATCGCTACCATCAAGACAGAAACAACCACAACTGCAATCAGGGATTCGATAATTGTAAATCCAGATTCTCCAGACTTTGGGGGGATTTTGTATTGTTTGAATTTCATAATTGTGTATTTAAGGGTTTCCAGTAGGGTGGGCAATGCCCACCTTACTTATTACTTATTCTGGTTTTGGACTTCTATGGACAACTAGGGCGTTGACTGGCATCAACAGCATGTTTGTCATCAAGGGTTTTGGCGCATAACAGGGTTTGTATCCAAGTGTCATCGCGCCCAACTTCCCGAAAATATTCATCAGGTTTATCATTTGGTATTCTCACCAACTTTTGGGCAAAGTAGTCTGGTGATTGAGAAAGTAGGGCAACATCATAACCCCATAGTCTTCCTGGAGGTTTAAAGTAAGGTGCTCTACCACTAGCAGTGTCTATGGGATAGAATTTTTTAGTTGGACTAACTTCATAAGGTGCGGTAGCGTAGGTACTACGACCAATTTGCATAAACGAACCGGTAATTTGCGTTCGTATTGGTGTGGAAGTAACCTCCCAATTTTCAATGAAACGGACAAAGTTTTGTAAACCACCATTATCTTCTGAGGGATGAGCGGGGGTGTCTCCGGCAGCTACTATTAAATTAAAGATAGAAGGCTTCCACTTAGGAGTTGCGCTATTATCAAAGGTGTGGTCGTTCGCCACTTGCAACCAATACTTGTGTTTGCCCCCTGCGCTATCTTTGGTAATGTTTTGAATAGTGCCATTTAGGATAGGAGGAACATCCAAGGGTCTATCAATTTGTAAGATAGGTTTTTGCCAATCTCCATTACTGTCAGCTTCCATCCAAGGTATGAAAATAGGGTTATTACTGGCATCTTTTGCTAATGCCGGCAGATTACCTGATTGTAATGGAAATGGAAATGCCTGTATTTTCCCTTTATCATCTACTGCATAAATTTGCAGGGGAGTAACTACATCACCAGTAGTTAGATCCCGTTTAAAGGCAATTCTTGTGGGGTAATTAGGATTGTCCCACTTGCCACTAGGTGAACTACCTACCGATCCCGTTTTAATAGAGTTGACGGGTTGTCCTTCAATATTCCGTCCACCACTTGCCCATGCACTCTGACCTTGACCTGCATATGTTTCCGGATCTGTGTTGGTGTTGGTCATGATCCACAGTTTAGGATCGCTACATTTAGAGACATCTGTTTGAGGACAAATTTCATATGCATAGTCCCTGGCTTGCTCCCATCTCATTACTGGGGTGACAAAGTTGTTGAGATAGGAACTGCCTTGAAAACCAGGGGTAGTAGTGTCTAGGTCTTTAGGGAAACTGTCGTTGTCATACCATGGGAATGTAGGGACAAAGCTGTTAAATTCAGAAAAGTAACTTGTTAATCCTGCTGGAACCGTTGAGGTGTCAAGCTTATAGTCGTAATCTCCCTCATTACGGAAACCCAATCTAAAGTTGTCAGAAAGTAAGGTAACAGCATCTCCTAACACAGATGCGGATCGCCATTCATCACCAACCTTACAATTTGGTAGTCTCGGATCACCTTTACGACAAGCAAAGTCGGGGTTTAGTGTCGTGCGAGTGTAGAAGTTACTCCAATCATCTTTCAATGTCCCTGTAAATTCTTCTACTGCACCGTTCTTATTCTGATGCAAATTAAAGCTACCCTTGATGTACACAGGCAAATTGGAAGCTAAAATTAGCCCTTTCTCTGCATCTCGATAATCTTGTACTCGCCATAATCTCTCACCATTAATCAGCATAATGCCATTTGGACGGCGATCTGGGTCAAGTTTGTAATCTACAGGGCTTTCTAGCTTGGCTGCGTCTGAAGTTCCTGCACTTTGATCTGCCAGTGCATCATCACGAGTAGCATAAATAATGCCGCTATTGGGTAGCAGATATTCTTGATCGGCGGTTAGGGTTGGGGTTCCAATCTTTGTTGTTCGTAACAGTTGCAGGTCTAATACAGTAGTGCGAATTTCTAGGGGTTGTCTATCTTTTTTCGGTAGGTCATAATTGCCACTAAACTTAGTCACGTCTATGGCTTTAACCTGTCTGGGATCTAAAAAGGCAGTTTCGTAAATTGCACCGTGAGGTACAACAGAACCATCAGGACTTGCACCAGCCATAATGTCAATGGCGCACAGTGCAGAATCAATGGCAGAATGGTCTGAAAGCAGAAGAGTCTCGCTATTATCTATTTTATCCAAAGCCAGTTTCAGTGGTTCATTTACCAGCCGTCCATTGTATGTTAATGTTGCTTGGTAATCTAGTAGTTTGCGGTAAGTACTGACCTTTGCAGAGGGAGGTGGGTAAGCTATACCATTATTGGATTTTCCACCAGTTGCATTATTCCAAGTTGATGCATTCTTTGCTGTAGTACTGTTGGAAGGGTCATAATAGCTACTAACACAAGCTATGGGTGTGGGATCTGTCTGGCTATAACTAGCGCTTTCGTAGTGATAAACTGCCGTAGCCCGCATTTTCAAGTATGGATCTTCAGTAGCTGCAGTGCCGGTAGAAGGTTGGGGTACTTTATAGGTAATATCCAAACCATAGATTTCAAAAGGCTTGACATCAGCAGGAACTGAAGCATATTTTGCTGGCTGTAAATCAGACCAAACTTCAGTTTTAGTATAAGTAGAGAAGTCAGTAGTTGAATGAGTGGCAGAGTCAGGCAAGTAAATTCCAGCACCAGTTACTACCCGTAAACCACCTACAGTATCTTGGGGAGTACTAGGCTTTTGTGCAGCTGCTAATTCCCAATCTCCATTCCTTTCTATTGCACCTAAATCAGGTAACTGCTGGATCTGGGTGCGACGGGTTCGGGTATTCTCAGTTTTGGTGTTATTGGGGTCATCCCAGTAATAGCCTTTAATTTCTTGAATGTCTTCCTCCCCTGAACCCACAAATTTAGTGCCGTTCCACCACAACTCGGGTAGGTTATTTCCCAGGCTAATGCGATCGCCTACATATTGTTCATTACCTTGCTTACCTGTTTCCAGCAGGTTTGGTTCAGTTGCACTAGGTCGTAACTTACCACTACCATTGGTCTTTAAACTCAGTTTTGCATAACTAGTAGAAGTTTTACCATCATTCGGATCAAAAGGATAAATCCACTCATTCGGGGGACGTAGGGTATCAACACTTCCCTGCAGGACGTTAGCAGTTGTGTAAGTTCCTAAACTATCTGTATCAGTTTTATTGAAAGCAATCTCTGCATAAGGTACACGTCTGGTACGTCGTTTAAAGTAATATTCTAGTGCTGTGCGGCGAACTGAATCGGTTTGAGTATAAGTTGATGGTGACGGTAAACCCAATTGTGTTTGCGTCTCAGTAATATTCTGCTTAACTTCTGCAGGATCCTTATCTATAGTCTGAGCCATTTGAGCATCAACCAAGAGATTGATTCGCTTGGCATAAGCTAAACCGTTATAGGCGACATCTTTTGAACTATTGCTAACGGATTCATCTTCCTTGATCCTATATTTATCCTTATCAGTAAGAGGTTGTTTTCCATTTTGGTACAAATGCACATGTGTATACTTTGATAAGTCACCAATAAACTCACCTTGAACTACATTCCCACCCACGAAAATTTTGCCATTATCAGCTTCATAGAAACAGGAAGATGGACTACTAATTTGATAAAGTTTGACACTACTCCACGCACTACCAGTCAGAAAGTTACTATTAGTAACAATTCGTCCATTGAGGTTAAAAGAAGCACCAGGGGTAATTGCGAGATCGTCTTCATAAACAACAGCATTATTTACCAGGGGAAGTTGTACCCGTTCCTGTTGATACTCTAAGGCTGTGAAGCCTTGATTCCCTTTGTAAGCTTCATACTTGTCTTTAATTGAATTATCAGTTGGTGGATTAGTAATGGGAACATTGGTAGTATAAGCAAAGAAACTTTTTTTCAACTTGTTGCCAATCTTAAACCAACCAGAGTCACCAACCAGAGTTGCACTAGTACCAACTGCATCCCCGCAACTTCCGCCGATATTACCCCCCATCATAGGTATAGTTCTTGCTTCTAGAGGATTTCGAGAACGGCTATATACACCACCACTTAGTGGAGGATTCTTAAAGTAAATTCCATACAGGGTATAAGTATCATACTTACCATTATTATCAGTATCAACAGGGAACCTCCATGCAGAACGTAAATCATTCTCACCAGATTGAGTTAATTTCAGCTGTTTTTCATCACCAAATGAATATTCATTAATATATGTGACAAAATGCGTTGCTAATGCTGTATCAGTAGGTGTCGCCCGTGGTAATCTTGCATCTGAAAATAATTTATTTAACTTGGCTTTAGCACGGTCAATGGCAGGTTTTGCAGCATTAATGACAGTCTCATTCACCCGAACATTACTGGCATTTTTAGCACGTTCAAAAGATCTAAATAATATCGCGGTGGTTAACAGTACTAATACCAAAGATACAAATGATATTGTCGGCAACACAAAACCTGAATTTACCCAGTCTTCTTTTTTATTTGCAATTAAAAAAGTTTTTAATAGCCAGTTTCTTCGTTCTTTTATATTGTCAGGATATTGGCTAATGTTTTGGTAGATTTTTTGAACTTGTTTAATAAACTGGGGATTCTTAGACATGGGTACTTTCCTGTTGCCTAGATAAATTACTTATAAGGTAATAAAATCTTTTTATATTTTTAATTGAGCTGGATCAGGATTTACGTAAGGATTACGTGTTTCCGCTATTGCAAGGATAGGAGTCAACCTCCAAACCATTGTTGTTTTGTTAAGATTACGTAAGTCTGACTGATAAATCTGCACAGATTTATCAACTTCGGTAAATAGATGAATTAAATGGTTCAAAATTTCTTCATAAATCATTTTGGTAAATGATTGAACATGAATTATTTAATTTATAGCCTAGAAATAATAATGTTGCCATAGGATAACTTCACCTAAAAATCATGTAAAATATACTTCTCTTCATCTCAGTAACTATAGATGCTTCTTAGCTACTGTGAGAGTAAGCTTATAATACCCATTTCCCATAGGAAATATATCATTTGGCAAAAAAATAATACCTGTCAGTCAGAGGCAGGGGAACAGGGAGCAGGGAGCAGGGGGGAAAAGAGTTTGGGTGATTTTTGCATGGATGGCAATATCATAAGTAATCAGGCGAACATGATATTACTTCTAATTTTTCCACAAATAAATGATACTGTGGGCGAATCGGTTGGGGGGTATAACCAATCATGCCCATGCACCAAGTATTTCATTGCGTTTTAACTAATAACTTGCAGCAATCTCGTTTAGCCCACATTCCCGCCTGGGAATGAATTCCAAG
>JAAUYH010025020.1_pt1 | contig 17481 bp, 9 predicted proteins | sample 7278061 | NCBI WGS metagenome assembly JAAUYH01 (sample SAMN14350203, study PRJNA611818) | marine sediment metagenome | isolation source: surface marine sediment (0.6m) | place: French Polynesia: Moorea | collected 2018-08 | reverse complement strand
TATTCAACCAGATGGAGAGTAGGCAAAGGTATATTTTGGTAGATCTCTAGTCGACAATCAAATGCTGCTCTTTGAAAATGTCATTGAGCTTGCGCGAACTAGTGCATCTGAAGATACCGTGCGCGGAATTAACAGTTCTTCGTACCACCTTTCAGGAAGTTAGACTTACACAATTCAACCTTTAAACAATGAAATTTCTACATTTTACAAGAAAATTAGTCAAAATTGTATCAGATGACTGTAATAATTGAATTTATTAAAGAAATTGTTTGGGCTCATCAGGATAAACTCTGCAGTAATTTTATGTACACCGCAGGCCAATTAATAGTAAAATGTCTAATAAACATTTGCAGTTATTATTTACTACCACAGATTTTGCACAGTTCAATTTTTCCGAATCAATCACTCAATTGATAAAATTCAAACCAAGTTCAGGTTGTGGATCAGAATCCGAGCAACTTAAAATACAAGCGTTTTCACCATTATGCTGTTAAAAACCCAGTAAACTCTGGACGGAAGATTTCAAATGTTTTTGAGTGGACCTTTGGATGGATTAATGCTGAATGTTTGTCCTACGTTACAGTCGACAAGTGATGGCACTGGATGAAGAAAATCCATCAGTGTCTTTGAAGTCAATAAAATTTTGAGGTCGAGATTGATTTTCTTTATGTATTATACGATTGATCTCACGCTAATTTTCCAGTGGAACATTCACTTGCACTATATCGTTGCCACTATTGATGTTGTTATGTTCTGTATTTACTTTCACAACAGATTAGTACCTCATTTTTTAGATTAAATTCTAGAATGCTCTATTGAGCTAGAATGAACCGTTCAAAACATATGCACAGACTAGCCCACCATTATGACACAGATTATTGATGTAACATCGGATAAAGTACGCATTCTTTTGATTCGAGTTAAGAAAAAGCCATGATACGGTTTTGAGTAATCAAAGAAGTGTAATTAGGGAATTCGACAGTCCTAACCGGTGATAGAATCATTACCGGGTTTTCTCCATCTTGTTTCGATAATATTCCGCGCTTGCATTAGATCAAGTCAATGACTACGTTTCCGGAAGATATTCAGTATTTGTTTACTCGGAAAAGGTCATTCAATGACCACTAGCAGATGAAAGAAATCAGAGAAGAGTAGTAGCTAATTAAGCAAATACTATAAATTTCCAGAAAATTGAAATTCGCTTTGTCGGACCCCTATCCCTTTTGTATTTATACATCAAATTAATTATTATACCCAAAATTCGCCTGTGATATGTCTTTCACGACGTAAAGAAATCCAGCATAGGCATGTAAAATAAAGAAAATCACCATCTGGAACCCCGAATTCTGTATGATACCGCAGCTTTATGAGGATATTTCATCCAGTGCTATCCCTGCAGTCTTTAAAAGAAAAGTCTATGAGCTCCTTTTAATAATTTTAGTTCTCTTGATTGCAATCTTTTTGAGTATACAAACAGAAGTCATTGGTCGAGAACGCAACATCTCTGTTTTTTTAGTTAGTACGAAATTTCTGATTGGCCATCGTTCTGATCTCTGCTTTTATTGGGGATTATACGTACTGCCACTGTCGTGCACCCAGTTCAAGTTGGGCAGCAACAAAATATTCAATTCGCCGGTTGGATTCTGTTGTGAAAAGGTTTCTATGTTAGACAAAGGGCAGCTGATTTTTTGGAAGACGTCGAGTTTATACCATTGAATCTGACCCAGTGGGTGAACGAACAGTCAACTCAAGCTTTTGTTAATGTTTGTACTTCTTCGACCCGTATCACTTTGTGGAATCCATGGCAGTTCAAATGCATTGAGAAATGGTATCGACGACTGATGGAGGCCATCGGCAATCATTTGATATCGATTTCAGTTGTCGAACCTGGGTACTGGAAAATGTAGTAGTCTGGGCGTTATGGTCCGAATTTGAAAGAGGTCAGGCGCCAATGCTTTGAGAACTTGAGATTGAACTCCCATTGCCATTCACGTTTAATGGAGTTCATGGTATCGCCCATATGGTCCGGATTACGCATTGTACTAAGCAATATTGTGGAAGACTGAGAGTTGTCACTTTAGATGGGCCTCATTTCTGTCACAAAATTCTTGCAGAATGTATCACGTCGTTCAGACTTGGAAGTTACGAAGCTTCACATACATGAATGTCGAGCAAACGAAACTAATCACCGATATCCTCGGGAACGTTCGAACCCGACTAGCTCTGAACTGTGAACCATCTATGGCAGAGTTTGTCAAAAGTTTCGGAGACAGAATGTATGCGTTGTATGCGAGGACGTAGAGAACAGATACTGCTTGTACAAAATTAGAAGTTGTGCTAAATGCCTGTACTACTATCAAGGAGCATCGTTGTGATAGTTATCATCGATGTCTGCTCTACGTACGAAACCAAGACCCGCGCTACTTGAATTCACGAAGTATCCAACATATGGAAAAGTGCGAACTGCACGGGTTTATGCGTTAGGAAAGAGCACGGAAAAGGTTGGAAGAATCGGATAGATAATGTCAGTTCCGCGTCGGCAATCACATCATGGAAGGAATTCTTCACTGCAAATAGTCTTCTCGAAGTAGTGGATTTTGCTTTCTTTCTCGATTCTGATTTCGACGATGAACTTGATAACGATGAAAACAGGATTGTGTGAGAACTCAAACTGAACCGAATGGCGTTATATTTTGCAGAACTATGGACAACAATCTGTAACCCCCATCACTCAGTAAGAGTAAGATGGAAGCGAGTTAAACGTGTGCGTAAGCTGTCGCCATCGAAGAATTCACGCGGCAGTGAGTGGGACTGAGATTTTTCCGCTCTTTCAAGAAGCAGCCGGCGGACCGAAAGGTTAATGAACTTGGGGCGTAATAGTTCCCTTTGGTGCGCTGCCACCGAATCCAATTGGCAGACAAAATTTCCGAAGAGACGAAATAGTGTACCCCGTACCGTTCAGATTCGACATAGTGCACTGTGCAGCTGTCGGATGCGTGCCAACCTCAGGTATAAATTCCCCCGAAGAAATTAATGTTGCCCAAGTTCCGCCGCATGACGCGACATGGTGCCGGCGAGAACCTATCTCGACACACTTTGTGATTCCGAGCTAGAGACGGTCGTGCCATGGCTGAGCCGTTACCCATATCGAGACAAATGGGAACATCCGTTTTCAGACTACGACCTGTGGTGTCTCGTGGCGCAAAAGAATCCATTCCAACGCCCCTGCACCGAGCTTCTAAGTAACCGCGTGTTACCCGCCAACATCTTGGTCTACATCGCGCACATCGCCGAGCACTGCAACTTCGAGGACTGGAACTTCGGCGAGTTGTTGCGCGAATGGTCAATCGAGTCGTTCGCGAAGTCATGCGGCGCACTTAAAAGTATTTCTTTCGATTCCTTGTCGGGTTCCCCGAAGGCGGTCGAGATGGGGTACAAGCATTTGATGGAGACCGTGGGCGAGCACTTGATTGCTCTTTCTTTGCGCTGCCCCCCGAATTGGATGTGGATGCCCATTCAGAAAACGTGCCCGAATCTTCGCAAGTTGCACATATCGTGCAAGTCCGCTGAGGCGACGCGGTCATCGTTCTGGGCGAAAGTGGGGAGAGGGCTCGAGGAGCTGAAGATTGAGCTTCCCTTTGAAAGCTTGCGAGGCTTGAGTCGTGAAAAAACCAACATGCGAAGATTAACGAAAAGTCTCAAGCTTCATTGCCGAAATTTGAAGCAATTGACCTTGAATGGGATTCGTGAGGGCAGTTCCATCATGGGGGAATGTGTCAAATCGTTCCCTGTACTCGAAAGGACGGAACTCGGCGCCAAGTTCTGGGAATACGATGCCATGGAACTCGTCGCCGAAAGGTGCGAGAATGTTCGGGTTTCCTTAACATTCGGCAACCCCGAGGTTAGGCCTCTCAGCGAAGCAGGAGTCGCTCCCGTGATTGAGAGCTTCGGCGACCGAGTGGATGAATTGGTGCTCCTCGACAATGTTTGGTTCAAAACTACCATCAACATCCCTGACTTCGGGCGTGCACTAAACAAGTGCGTCAATGTCAAGAGGTTTTCCACGCAGTCACGAGTGTCGACACGGATGATGCTTGCGCAACCCAAGTTGGAGTTGCGCGAGTTTTCCTGTACCGCGCAGCTCACCGTGATGCATATCACCGCACTAGCGATGGGCACGCGAATGTTGCGTAAGCTCCATCTGCAATCTGTGAGCCCCAAAGTTCCCACGTATGTATGGAAGGATTTGATGTATGCGAACAAGGCCACACTAGAAGAAATGGAAGTTAGAACGTGCCGTCCGTCAGATATGCGCCAGAGCTCCATTAGGGAGATGAATTCATTCACCAACGGAATGGTGGATAAGTTCACCAAACTATTGCAAGCCATGGTCGACTTGCCGGAATTGTACGTCTTCAACCTCGATGTGGGTGGTGTGAACATGGGCAAGGGTGAGATAACGCAGTTTAGAAACGCATGCGTCCGTCTTCGTTGCCGAAGAATCCGCGTCTCTGTGAATGGCTCTCTGCTGCTTCCCACTGGCAGCCCAACGACTGTAAGTTGTTAAAGTGGCCAGCACTGTGCAATGATTCGTGCATGGTGTGTAGACGGTCGGTCTATCAGTCGGTCGTCATCTCACTGTCAATAAGGTGCCCTACGATTTCAACCCAAGACAGAATAGCTGCAAGATAAGAGGAAAAATTAATTGCAAATCAATGCAAACTGTATACTTGTTATTATTTATTCGCAAACTGAGAGGTAAAATCAACACTCACCTTATCGAGAAGGAAGTCCACCAAATCGTCACTTTCTACCACCACTTAACCATTATCTTCATCTTTCTGCAAAACTATGAACTTGGTATGTACAGTACAGGTGTACCGTACAGTATGCCGGCCACTTTTCGATAGAGCTAGCCATGTCGCTAGCGTTTATCTGATTGGTTGTTAAGGATGTCGTGGTTGACTGTGAATGCGAAGCTCTAGCCCACACTGAAAGTGCACGAGCATCAGGGCTCAACTAAAAAGTGACCACTGCGTCTTTAATCAACTTCATCCATTTACGACACAGAATACTTTCAGAAGATTCTTGTCGGTTTTCTGATCCTTGTGCGTTTGGTTGTTTGGAATGCATCAATCGAGTTCTAATACACAAAAGCATACTTATCAGAGAATCTATCCAACAACACCTACGAAGAGTTAAAATATTGGTTAGTGTGCAATATTGAGAACTAAAATATAAGTTTTTCTCGAATTCACGGTAAAGCTCAAGGCTTCTACAAGACTGCACTACATGAAACGATAAGAACGGTAGGGTAGCAGTTAGCCTCTGCAGCTCTTCTTGTACAAAGTGAAGTATGTGGGTTATAGCATTGGATTCGCACAACTAAGAAACGAAAGTGTCTTTATTTGAACCGCCTTTGGTTTAAGAACTTCGTAACTCTAATAGAAGAATTCAATAAACCAATTTGAAGTCCAATCAGTAAAAGAGTAAATTTTAATTACTCAAATGTAGTCGTTAGGTCGTAGAGGGATAGTACAAGGATTAACTTGTTTGGTCCTGCCCAAGGAGGTTCGAATCAAGTTCGGGCATGCCTTGGTTTCAAAGGAATTGTGTTCCTCAGAGCAACAATGCACGAAATCTGTGTAATGAATTGAGTGCTCACCGTAAAGATGGAATAGACAATCAAAACAATTGCTTTAACGATGAAACAGCAGTTTACGGAGCAAAAACAATCATTAACTGTGGCTACAGAAATACGGACTTCCCACACAATGAGGCAGTTTACCTACATGACTTGTTCCATTATTAGTTTTGTGAAACAGTCAGTCCGTAGATCTGTCCTCCGTTTTGGTAGTTCCCGTCTGTCCTCTACAAAAGAAACGGAAGGTGTAACAATTCACGATTGTTTTACCGTTCACGCAAACAACCGACATCTCGCGAAACCGCAGGCGCTATAAGATGGAAGAATAGCCAATTAAACTAGCATATAAACAGAATCTACCGTCACATTCTGGACAGTCTGAACTTACATAACAAACAATCGAGAATAAAAGAACTATCATCAAATAAGTTATTTCACTTTGTCCTCATCGCGAGATGTGGTGTACATTATGTAACGGAGAGAGATGATCCTTCTATCGAATCGATTCAGCGTCTTTAATTCGGTTCAAAGTCTGAGACTTGACATTCCCATCCATCTTCCTCTTTATAAGGAGTGTAACCATATGGAAGAAATCCGAGTTTCACACGTATCGGGTATTCAATATCTTCTCCTTTTGAAGGAACAGGGAGCGACCATAGCATACACAAGATGAAAAGTCGATGTTTTGCGCGGGAGTGGGAACCTGAGAAACAATGAGCTTAACCGGTGGGAACGGGTTCAGAAGCGAATATGGGTAAAGCTAAGTTGTATTACGCAAAGCAAAGAACCCGCGCAATTACATAGTGTCTGGGCTACACTTTCCCTTCAGGTACGCGATCTTACATTCACAAAAGAACACCGGCTCAAATTCACAATCAAATACCATAATGGAGTTTTCAAGAAACCCGAAAATAAGACGATCTATGTTTCAGCTGGTCCACATAAAGGTTTATGTAGCTCTGGTCGCATAGCTGAAACGCTCCACACCGGATCGACCAACAACAGTCAGTTCAATTTATATATTCAGGACAAAAAACACCCCGGTACCAAATCACCTGTAGCAGTGAATTTTTGCATGATTCAGGTCCCGTGGCGTAATGGATTTGTAGCAGACAACGCGTTGGTCTTCGAAACCAAAGATTGTGGGTTCGATCCCCACCGGGATCGTTGAATCTTTTGCACATTCGAGCATTGAGCGCACTCAAGACTCGACTACGACGAAAATCTCGTTATTTTCGAAGATCTTCGGTCTCATCTTTTGTAGTGAGCAATTCATGGTTCACAAAACGATGGTACTGTAGAACGTGTCGGTGGAGTATAGTAGGTGTGTTTGCTGCACGCTCAGACAATAGCAGTATCAATAAATCGCGAGAAACAGGCGGTGACCCAGTGCACGAAAGTGAATCGATCCAGGTGTGATCAAAAACCTTGAAAGGAATCTACTAGGAATTCTATTCCATTTTCCCGAGTCAAGTATCAAAAGTGAAATGCTTGCGATGTCTCAAGATCGAGTGTGAGGTGTCGGACTGCGGTAACGACGCATCTCCTGGAATGATCTCGTTCCGCATAGTCTCTTTCTTTTCCGATTATTTTTGCATCGGTCCTGTGAAAGATTTTTCCCGAATACTGTTCTGTGAAGTAACCTTGCCTAAGTCGCGTCATCAAAAAATCAACTCGCAAGGAACCTGCGCGCAAGTTCCACCGTGCCACACGTCGGCAGAAAACAGTATCGAAAGAGCGCAAGTCTAACAAACGACACCTGCACAGGATCAAATTGATCGCTGTAAGCCCCCAGGCAACCACCATCCAATTACACAAGATCTCCCTCATTCCGCTCGTCGACGCCAGCACTAGCCGAAATGACGGCGTTCAGCACATTGCAAACCACGTTCTTGCGCACACGGCACCTGGTGCGGCCATCGCTGTGCCACACATGGAGGCCCATCGCACCAAGCTACGCGCATACGCAGCGTCTTATGATGCAAGGCGGCGGGCGGCGGCGCACGCTATCCGCGCGCCCCACGATACTGCCCGACACGACGACGATGCCAGAGCTGAAGGGCGATATCCGTAGCAATCGCAGTCTGATGACTGGGCCACACGTCGATTCGGAGGGCCGAGTGTTTCTCAAGTCGATGACGCTTCCACAACTCGAAGACTGGGTGGAGCACACGCTAGGCGAGAAGCGCTTCCGCGCGCGGCAGTTGTGGAGCTGGCTGTACAAGCGCACACGGCTGGCGGGGACGTTCGAGGAGATGTCGGACCTCGCGAAGGATTTCCGCGCACGCCTGAAAGACGTGGCGCGCGCGGACACGCTATCGATCGAGCGGGTGCACGAGTCGACGGACGGCACGCGCAAAATCCTGTACCGCCTGCACTCGGGCGGCACGATCGAGACAGTGCTGATCCCCGCGAACGGGCGGAAGACGATCTGCGTGTCGTCGCAGTCGGGGTGCGCGCTGAACTGCCAGTTCTGCTACACGGGGAAGGGCGGGTTCAAGGGGCATCTCAGCACTGGCGAGATCGTGGACCAGGTGGTGCAGACGATGCGGCTGTTCGCGCCCGACGCCACGCACGTGGTGGGCATGGGCGAGGGCGAGCCGCTGCAAAACTACACGAACGTCGTGTCCGCCGTCGACGTGCTACTGAACAAGGACGGGCTGAACTTCTCGCACAACAAGGTGACGATCTCCACGAGCGGGCTGGTGCCCGAGCTGCGACGCTTCGTGCGCGAGAGCAAAGCGAACCTTGCGGTGTCGCTGCATGCGTGCAACGACGAGCTGCGTTCCTGGCTGATGTACGTGCGCCACGCCCCACACCCACACGCCCACTAACCCCCGCGCGCAGGCCGATCAACCGGAAGTACCCGCTGGGCGAGCTGATGCAGGTGCTGCGCGACGAGTTCCCGCGCGAGCACACGCGGCAGCGCAAGGTGTTCTTCGAGTACGTGATGCTGCGCGGGGTGAACGACACGCTGCAGAGCGCGCGCGAGCTGCTGCGCCTCACCGCGGACGTGCCGTGCAAGGTGAACCTGATCCACTTCAACGCGCACGCGGGCAGCGAGTTCCAGCCCAGCGACAAGGCCACCATCCTCGCGTTCCAGGACTACCTCGTGAAGAAGGGCATGACCGTCACCGTGCGCATCAGCCGCGGCGGCGACCAGATGGCCGCCTGCGGGCAGCTCGGCGTGCTGGGCGCCCGGCCCGCGCCGCGCATGCGCGTCCCGCCCCAGTTCGCGCACGCCGTCCGCCAGCCCCGCGACGCCAAGGCGGGCGCGTAAGGGCAGCGGTTCGCGCGCACGCGACTTGCTGATGTCGTGCTTGCCCGCGTGCGCCGCCGCGGCGACGAGCAGTGGGTGGCGAAATAATTTCGCCGCTCCCTCGCGTGTACGCTTGCATCTTACGAAATTGTACCCTTACTACACACACACTGTCGCAACCGCTGTTCACGTACGCTAGCTCGCTCGTCAGTATTTTCCGACTTGCAGCCACGGTAAGCAGACTCGCGCATTCCTACGTAGGATTCGCGTACACGAATTACCACCTCGGTGCAGCCAACGCCAGTTGCTCGCGATGACACGCAGTGTCAGCCAGCGCGAATTTCAAAAAAGCGCGGCAGAATCACGCCGAGCACAGATCCGCGGACGGGACGGGACAGTCTACCCGAGATTGGCGATCACATTATACGTAGCAAAGAAGTTTATCAAGTTACACATAGCATGCTGTACACGGGCTACTCCGTCGTGTTGCCGATGGCGAACTTCCTCAGCCCTCGGCCCGAGCCCATCTTCAGGCGCAGGATGCGCGGCGGCCTGGCCGCGCCGCTCACCGGCTCGCGCCGCGCGAACCGAACGCGCGGCGAGCGCGTAGCGGGACTGGACGCGAGCGCCAGCACGTCCGCCTTGAGGCGTTCGGGCGTCGCCGGGGGGAACAGCGAGGCGTTGGGCGGCGCCCCAATCGCGCGTAGGCTCTTGAAAAACTCGGCGTCCTGCGACTCCATATTGTCCTTTTCCAGCGACAGTCCGGGTATCGGCAGTTCGTCGTCGATGCGGAGCGCGTCAACCGACGCGGGTGGCATGCGTTTCCGCGTACCGAGGATGTCTGTGACCTTCCTCATTTCGCGCGACGAGTTGGGCATGGGTGCGACTGGGACGTATTGCTGGGACTTGGGCATCATTGCCTCATCGGTGTTGTCCTTGCCGTTCATGCACCCACGGGGACCAGAACATGTGCAGCGCGGTCCACACGACACGTTGAGCTCACGGCACACACAATAGTTCTTCGCGCAGCCCTTGCGACAGTTACAGCCCTTCGAGTGGATGCCAGCCTCGGCGCTGGCGGCGGAGCGCACCTTGGGGTCGAAAGCCTTGGGATCGCGGAGTAGGACGGTTTGGCGTGCTTCCTCGATGACGCTCCTGCAATTGTCGGTGTTCGAGCAATTCTTGCACGAGCATGTGGGGGCGCAGAGCGCGCTGGCCGCGAAGCAGGGGCAGTAGAGCTTGAGGCACTTGGACGCCTTACAGCTACATTTCGTGGTGGTTGTGGGCGGACGAACGTTCTCCACCGGCGTGATCGGCGTCATGAACATCTGTTTCGCATTGCCTGCCACCTCATTGTGGGGCGTCTGGTACAACGGGGCAGGCGTTTGTTGCACCTCGCCCCGGCTCTGTCGTGGCACCGACGCTTGTGGCTGCGATGTCGCGACAGGTAATGCGGCACTGGAGGCAAGTGTAGAGCTGGCATTCGTTCCAGATGGCCCTGCAGCAGCAGCAGCAGCCGCGCCAGCTGTACTTGTAGGAATCGCCGAGGCAGCAGGTGTCGACGATTTCCCCGGCGATGCCAGTAATATACTGGCCGGAGGCAATCGACCGGGCGACATGAACAATCCGGGCGAGCCAGCGGCGCTGGCATTGGGCGCGATGGAGAATGCGTCAGCGGGGAAGCGCTGTCGTCCTCTCTTCCGACCACTGCCGCCGGCGCGTGGCGTGTCGAACTGGCCAAAGGTGAGAAACGAGCCTGCAGGGGACGGCGCGAGGGCATCGAGGAACAATCGGCGCTTGCACTCGGGAGTGGCGCGTGCGCGGGCGGCGGGCGGCGACGCGAAGAAGTCATCGGGATTGAAGTTGGCGGGGGTGGTGGCGGGCGAGGGCGACGCGAGCAGAAGGCGGGTGGGCGTGCGCGGCGTGGCCAGCATATCGACGCCGCTGAACAGGGAGAAGGGCGCGGGCGAGGGCGGCTGGGGCTCGGCGCGGCGCAGCGGGGGTGGCGGGGAGAGCGGCATCGTGGCGCGCGTGAGCGGGGTGGGATTGGGGGTGCGCCCACACGCGGAAATTTCGTACATACCCATGCGGCTGTGGGATGTGCGTCTGTATTGGTTTCCCACGACACGCGGCTATTTTTCCTTCTTTTTGGCTTACAGCCGCGCCTGCAACCCACACTACCGCCAACCGCCAGCCAACGTTGCACCATACATGTATACGCCCGCTCCCGAGTGAGGCCGCACTATTCGCGCAGCCCCATCCCACCGATGCCCACTGCCACATCTCCCTTGATGCACTGCGAATTCAATACGCTCTCATCGCTCGTCGCTTTTGACCGTCCGGGCATTTGCTCGGCCGAATGCTTGTCCTGTTTGTACGATTCCCGTTTGCTACCTAGCCAATATATCGCGATTGCGTACAATATCTCAGCTCCTGCCAGCGCGTTCCCGCGCCCCATGCTTTATTTTTCTCGTAGAATCCCGTCGCGTTACGTCGAGCTCACCGCGCGAGGATCGATAGATTCCATGGTGCGTTCGGTCCACCAGCCTAACCCCGCAACAAGTCGTGCGCGGCGTGGCACAGGCCGTAAATAGTGCGGTGCGCCTCAAACCCCAACCGAAAGCGACGCGCGAGATCTTATCATTGCTGTCCACCCACGAGCCACACGATGCAGGCGCCGTTACGTGCACTACTTGTGCCACAATTCGGTGGTGCCATCCACCAAGCACTATGACCAGCGCCTTCATTCACGCACTGCCCATCCTCGTCGCACGCCCCAGATGTAGCGTCGCCACGCGCCGTCCCGTGCCCACTTGCACACTACACACACACCCGCAATCGCTCGACAACCGCACCACCGCGCCGCTCATCCCACGCCCCACATCAGAGTCCTTCGAAAACGCGCAGGATGTCGCCATCGATTCGGGTGGTAACAGCAACGACAGCGGCGGCTCACGTCCTGACAATCGACCGAGCGACGACAGCAGCGATGACGATCTCCCCTCCGACCTGCGCGACGCGCTCGCGCTTGGCATCGTGGGGCGCGAGGCGGTGACGCGGTACCGCGGGTTCCTGGCCAATCCACTGTTCGGATGGTTGATGTACATCCCCGCGTTCCGCACGCGGATGCTGGCGGACGCTTCGTTCTTCTTCAAGCTGATGGTGCAGGAGGTGATAGGCAACGGCACAGCGCTGGCGTCGGAGATCGCAGTGCGGGGCAAGGCGATCAAGGACGAGCTAGAGTACGTAGCGTCGGACCTCATCGTGGGGACGGTGGTGGAGGCGGCGTTCGTGTGGCTCCTAGCACCCACACTCACGCTGCCGAGTACGGGTGGGAACGCGGTGACGCGCTTCATCCAGTCGCTGCCAGCGAACGCGTTCGTGGCCAACACCGCCGCGAACGTGTACACGCTGCCGCTGCGCGCGGCGGCGTTCGTCTACGCCGCCGCGCAGTACATGGTCATCGGCGTCGTGGCGGGCATCGTCGGCACGGCCATCACGTACGGCCTCATCGAGGGCCGCAAGGCGCTCGACAAGCAGTACGCGCCCAAGCGCCCGCTGCCCGACGTGCTGCCCAACGCGCTGGCGTGGGGCGCGTTCATGGCGCTGTCGTCCAACACCAGGTTCCAGATCGTGGAAGGCATGGAACGCGCGATCGCGCACTTTTGCGGCGGTGCACAAAAGCCCGCCGTTAATGCGGGAATCGTCACCCTACGATTCGCCAACAATTACTGGGGTGGCGTGCAGTTCGTGCAGTTCTTCCGCTGGATTGGGCTGCACGCGATGGAAGATGAACACGAGGAGTAGTGCCACGCCGCTTCGCGAGGTGGCTCTAGCAGTGGGTGTAGGTAGAAATCGTCCCGTAGTGGTAGCAGCAGATTCGTCTAAACTCTTCGAGCAGTGTGCAACTTGCTCTTCAATCGCAGCTAATTGTTTTCCACCTATCTATGCATCCAAAAACTAGAGTGTGTCCATTTCGCACCCTTCTATTGCTGTGCGTGTTCGGCAAGCTCAGCTCGATGAAATTCCGATTCCTTCAGCCAGTTGAACCGGCATCAGTCCCGTATGGTTCGTTGTACAATTCACCCCAAGGTGGTCGTTGCTGCTTGTCTCTCTACATGATGGCATCAATTAACCACGTTTCGCTACGTAGGTAGAGCACAAATTTCCTTACTCGAATGAATGTGGGGATCAATTCTGGGTCACAACTCCGTAGTTATCAGCACCTTAGATAGCTCCATCTCGCTTGTCGCATGACACAAACTGCTGCCTTAGGCGCCTCGCTAGTCCTTGTATGCAGCCCTTTCCGGTGCATTACTGTCTTCACCACCCACGGCGAGACAAACCACTCGGCCATTGCGAAGTGGCCAGCTACACCTGGCATGCGGGTAGCTCGTTGATTCTCATATTAGGGTGCAATTTATTCGAATCCATGCCGTTTCGGTATTGCAGTTCGGAACGGACCTAGACACAAGCAAATAAATTGAGTCTTCTATCTCACGTCGCCGTCGACTACTCCAGAGGGGATCCCTTCCTTCATAGCACGTCGACCATCTACAACCGTGCACCAACGCTGCTACAGCCACCCACACCTACTGCTCACCATTCTTGTTCAACACGTTGCCCAAGTCGCCCATGGTTATGGGCCCACTCTCCAACCCCATGTTCATCAACCCCTTCAGCGGATCCATCACCGCGTCCTGGGCGCGCAGTTGGATCCTCTCGGCCGCCGCCGCCGGCGACGAATGCCCGCTCTGACTCGACGACCCCGGAGACGTCGGCTCCCGGCGTCGCATGTTCGCCGCCTGTCCTTGGTCCGGCTGCGACACGCCCTGCATCGGCTGTGCCGTGTCACTCGTGGCCGCAACGTTCGTTTGACTGCCCGGGAACAGGGACACTTCATCAGCTGCGCTATCTATGTTGAAACTCGTATCCCCAAAGTTAGACAGAAACGGTGACAACAAGTGATTCGCAAGGCCATCCTCTCCAAATTCCGTACCCGCCTGCGGCGGGACGGCGGGACCATCATCAACTTGCGCAGATGCAGTTGTCGTGTTTGGAGTGGTGCTATTCGTGTTCTGCGGCTGCACTAGCGACGAAATTGAAAAGTTATTCTTAGCGATATCGCAATTCGATGTTTCTTGAACAGCCACATCTTTCGACGTATCTGCGATTGGAGTCTGTTGCCTGCCACCGGCAGTGGCTGAAGAGGTTACAGCTGTTATGTTCCTCTTTCTTGGTGGCAGCGGGAGTTCAGCGTCAACAAGTGGCGGAAGACTAACATTATTCGCAACTGGTGCTGGTGGAGGCGCCGGCGGAAGGACACTTTGAACCGGTACATTCGGAGACACCAGCGGTGGCAATTTCGTCGGTGAATTATCAACATCTTGCGGAACTGTCCAAGTCCTTGAAGTCCTTGCACCCCCAGTATTGGACGCTGACATACGAGGTACGGCAGACCCAGACATTGGAGCCGCGTTCCACATCCGTCGAACTTCCTCGTAACTAAACCCGTCATTTGAATTTCTATCTGTTTCGAATGGTGGTCGAGGCAACCCGTTAGGAACTGGAGCCGACAGAGGAGGAATAGCCACATTGTTGATCCGGGACGCCTGTGCCGGAGCACTACGGGGTGCCGGACGTGGTACAGCAGGCGTATGTAACAGTGCCGAAGAAGCTAAACGTGGCGGTTCCGGCCGTGGCCATTGAAGCGACAGAGCAGAATCTAAGGCCTCGAGTGCATTCGCCGCAGACGCGGTGATCGGCGGCAGAATGCCATGCGCCCGAGTTTGGGATAAGGCACTGGCATCAATTTGATGGCGGTTATTGTTCAGAATAGCGAGTACATTGTCTTGGAAAGACACAAACGACGGCATCGACGTGGCAAAGGAAGCGGGGGGAATGATGTCTCTGGCGTTAATAGCCAGAGGTGATCGCAGCGCAGGTTGACCTCTTCTATTCGTGTTATTGTTCCAACGATTGACGTTGCGAGGGGTGAAGAAGTCGCGCGATGTTCGTTTCTTGAATGTTGCCGTGCTCTGCGACCGTGCATTGCGCGCTCGGGCGGCTCTGGCACGTTCGGACCTCCATTTCACCACCTTATCCGTCGCGCTGCAATGGTAGTTCCATTGCGCACATTTCGAAGCTACATCGTCACAAACATAACAATAGCATTTCTCACAATACTGGCGCTTATCAGAGGTGCCCCACGGATAAATACCGCACGAAAAGCGATTATGCGGGTAATCGACGTTTGCTCGCACCCCTGTTTTCTTACTCACAACGATAAGGTCGGCATCTTCATCACCACTTATTACGGGAACATTGTTTTCAGGTAGCGCCTCTGGCTTTCCCGCATTATTCGCATTCGGCGTGGTGTTAGCGGAACGAGATTTTTTCGTCACGTGCGACACAAATTCCACCTCATCGTCGTCGTCAATCGAGCCTGGCACAGGCACGGAAGGGGGCCGGGAGGGCGCGCGCGGGCGCTTTGGTACGGGGGTTTGCGGAGCGCTCGGAAAAGTTGGGATTGGGACGATATTCGGCGGGGCCTCGTCGTCGCTCGAGATGAGGTCGATAACGTCAACGGCTCCGTTCGACATGACGGCTTTGCGCGCTTTGCGCGACGCGCATAAGGGTCTTACCCACTTCAATGGACGGGTGGCACGAGTCAACCACACGGAATGCCGAAGTCGTTCCTGAAGGCCTCTTCAGCTTCTAGCTCCACACCTGTACGCGCAGCTGCACTTGCGAGGGGCAACAACTACTATCCTGGACCAACGACTGGTCCTAGTTTAGCGCCAATCAAAGTCAAACAAGGACACTAAATTTTTTGTTGTAAGGGACTCACATAACCAACTATTATGGTTACCACATGTTTCCAACATAAACCTTCGGCTGGATACCCAGCCTTCAAATTATAGGCTGGTCTGGAAATGAAGGGACAGACAACTATAAATTTATTGCTCGAGAAAGTACTTCGAAGTCAGTAATGAGCTTATAATTACATTGGGGCTCATGGAACGTTTCTACGATAAAACCGCGTGATTCTCGAACCTTAGCTTCCGATATTCCGTTCAAGTCAAAAAATTATGAGACTAATTCTGCCCTAAAACACCACTGCATTATAGCTTTTCGACCTTAAACAAAGTATCTAATGTCAAGTACATACAAATTGAGTTATAAAGTTGAGTAATACAAAGAAAAGTCAAAACGAAATATAGAGTACAAATTACATTAGCATCCCCTGGGCTTCTACCAAAAGAAACACAAATTATCGTTGAATATATGCTGTTCCTGTTTCAGCCTTTTAGAGGTCGAAATTTTGCTACTACTTCTGATGAAATTCTAGGATAAGCTAGAGTTCGAGACTAATCGACACATACTCGACGTTTCCTCTGCGATAAAGGAATGTTACGGTTTACTGTTGTACCTGAATTTAATTTCATTTTGTTAGCATAAATATTATGTCAATCGGACGAATACATTTTTGTCTTTGGTTTTAAAATCTTCGTAAGATATTTGAAAAATTGTTTAACGTAAAATTAGCTACTTAAATCATTTAATTTTCTGCAGAGAAAGATAAAATGTTTTTTTTCGACTCAAGAACAAGCCGGGTCAATTAAAACATTCAAACCAAACAAAGAATTTGCCGATAGTGTCAAGTTCCTTTCTTGATCAGCAATATATAGAGTCGGAGGTACGACAAGTTTATTAACATTTTGCCTATTACAATTCGGAAAGATTATTATTAAAACTATCCGAGTTTGTGCTTAATTGAAATTATATCTCAAAATCATAGACTCAAGAATATTTTAAAAAGTAGAGCCTAATCATCAGGCTAAAAATAATGAATTTACTACTTTTCAGATAAAGTCAATGTGCTGATATTGTTCTTGTCGATTGAATGCTCGTCAGGATCGGGCTATCAAGTGTTACAAACCTTTGTACAGACAAAATTTAGGAAAAAACTAGAATCTAAACACTTATTCTAACGGGAGACTGATTCAGCACTCCAAAATCTGCTTTGCCTACTAAAAATTTGGTAATATGTGAATTTGAAAGCGTCAATCTATTTCCATATAATAAAGAAAAATAAGGCCTTCGCTCTGTTCTGTTACTTACGCGGTATCATTTGAGTGTGCATTGCAATTTTCAACTACGTAAATAAGGGAATAATAAGTTTTTTCTTCAAAATTTAGAATTACTGGTAGAAAATTAATTTCGTTTACAATAGGTACCATAAAAATTGGCCAAATTCGTTCCTTCTCTTCCCAGTGGACTGTAGTTACAATACATACATTTCATGTTTCCAATAACCATAATGACTAACATTCAACTTTTCATTCGTAGTTTTAATTCATCTCTCGATTTTACGATCGAAGTCAACAACATTTTTAGACGCTTATCCAGCAGTTGAATTTCAGTATTTCATTACTGAATCTCTGAATCAGTTCATCAAAACGACCTTTGTTGTGCCTCGAACCTTAGGTCTTTTGAAATAATCAGTCACCACTATGGCATAGAAATCCATTTTACATCCGATTAAATTATGTACTCCTTCTCTAGACCACCATCT
>JAAUYH010087979.1_pt1 | contig 17482 bp, 16 predicted proteins | sample 7278061 | NCBI WGS metagenome assembly JAAUYH01 (sample SAMN14350203, study PRJNA611818) | marine sediment metagenome | isolation source: surface marine sediment (0.6m) | place: French Polynesia: Moorea | collected 2018-08 | reverse complement strand
TCGTTCGGACTTTGCTGGGATAAATCGAGCCGTTCAGAGGTCCGGGTCGCCTCCCCGCGGGTCGGCGATGGCGCGGCTTATCAGATTCCGGTTAACGTCCGCTCCAAGCCAAAAGAACCAACTCTGCGACTCGATCCGGGAACATCGTGAACCGACGTCTCGGATTCCAGGAAAAACGTGCATCTATCTTGGGCGGTTCCCTGAAATTGCGGCGCGTTTTCGTGCAAATCGGCACAGCGCCCCGCCGTTTGCCGCAATTCACTGGCGGGAATCCGCGCCGCGATCAATGCTCGGTCACGCAGGGTATCTAGGGTTCCGCCTGGGCTTCCGGGGCTGGTCCGAGAGATGCCGCCGCCACGGCCAACTCCGCGGCGGTACACGGCGGGACAAAATCCCGGGAGAGCACTGCGACGCTTCGGCCGTGTCTCCCGTACTTCCCTTCGGCCGGGCTGATCAAACCGGACCTAAGGGGGTATTGGATGAAACGCACTACTTTGATTGCGGCCCTGGCCCTGGCGTTGACGCCCGGACTGGCGACGGCACAGGCAAAGGACAGCTTCAAGGTCGCCTGGTCGATCTATGTGGGCTGGATGCCCTGGGGCTATCTCGAAGACAGCGGTATCATGGACAAATGGGCCGACAAATACGGCATCGACGTCGAGATCGTTCAGATCAACGACTATATCGAGTCGATCAACCAATACACCGCCGGCGCCTTCGACGGCGTTTCGGCCACCAACATGGACACCCTGTCGATCCCGTCGGGCGGCGGGGTGGACACCACCGCGCTGATCGTGGGGGACTATTCCAACGGCAACGACGCGGTGATCCTGAAGGGCGAAGGCGACCTGACCGCCCTGGCGGGCAAGCCGGTGAACCTGGTGGAGCTCAGCGTGTCGCACTACCTGCTGGCGCGCGGCCTCGACAGCGTGGGGCTGGCCGAACGGGACCTTGGCGGCGTGATCAACACTTCGGACGCCGACATGATCGCCGCCTATGCCACCCCCGAGGTCGAGGCGGTGGTAACGTGGAACCCCCTGGTCTCGACGATCCTGGAAGAGCCCGGCGCGAACAAGATCTACGACAGCTCGGACATTTCCGGCGAGATCATCGACATCATGTGGGTGAACACCGACACCCTGGCCGCCAATCCCGATTTCGGCAAAGCGTTGGTGGGCGCCTGGTACGAGCTGATGGCGCTGATGGCGGCAGGTGACGAAGGCGCGCTGACCGCCATGGCAGAGGCGTCGGGCACCGACTTGGCAGGCTACAAGGCGCAACTCGCCTCGACCGAGATGTTCTATGACCCCGATGACGCTGTGGCCTTCACGGCCTCTCCGGCCCTCAAGGACACCATGGTCAACGTGGCGGAGTTCCTGTTCGACAAGGGGATCCTTGGCGAGGGCGCGCCGAGCGCCGATTTCGTCGGCGTCGCCTATCCGGACGGCACGACCACGGGCGATCCGGGCAACATCAAGATGCGCTACGACACCACCTACATGCAGATGGCGGCGGACGGCGAACTCTAGGGGCACCGTCCCGTGCCAAAATTGGCGCGGGCGACCGCCATGCGCTGGATCAACAGACATCCCGGACGGGCGCTGGCCCTGTTCCTGACGGTGGTGCCGTTCGTGCTGGTGCTTCTGGCCTACGCGCTGGGGTCCGAGGCGCGGCGGGCGGTGAACCCGGCCGACAAGCTGTTGCCCGCACCCGCCCAGATCGCCGAGACGGCGGTGCGGCTGGTGACCGAGCCCGACCGCCGTTCGGGCGTGATCCTGGTCTGGCAGGACACCGCCGCCAGCCTGCGCCGCCTGGCACTGGGCGTCGGGATCGGCGCGGGGCTGGGGCTGGTCTTCGGCCTCGTCATCGGGCTGTTGCCGCTGGCGCGGACCGGGCTGGCGGGCTTCGTCGCGGTTCTGTCGATGATCCCGCCCTTGGCGATCCTGCCGATCCTGTTCATCGTCTTCGGCCTGGGCGAGCTGTCCAAGGTCGCGCTGATCGCCATCGGCATCACGCCGTTCCTGATCCGCGACCTGTCCGCGCGCACCGCCGAGCTGCCCTTCGAACAGCTGGTCAAGGCGCAGACGCTCGGCGCCTCGTCGCTGGCCATCGGATTGCGCGTCGCGCTGCCGCAGATCATGCCGCGGCTGATCCAGGCGGTGCGCCTGTCGCTTGGCCCGGCATGGCTGTTCCTGATTGCGGCCGAGGCGATCGCCAGCCAGGACGGGCTGGGCTATCGCATCTTTCTCGTACGCCGCTATCTGGCGATGGATGTGATCCTGACCTACGTGATCTGGATCACCGTCATCGCCTTCACGCTCGACTGGCTGCTCGCGCGCCTGTCGCGGCGGCTCTATCCCTGGGCCGAGGTCCGCTGATGGCTTTCGTCACCGTCGACAACATCTTCCAAAGCTACGGCAAGCGCCCGATTCTGGAACGTGTCTCGATCACGGTAGACGAGGGTGCGTTCATTTCGATTGTCGGCGCGTCGGGGTGCGGCAAGTCGACATTCCTCCGCCTGCTTCTGGATCAGGAACGCCCCACGCGCGGGCAGATCACCGTGGATGGCGAGCCGTTGACGGGCGAGCCGAACCGCAGCCGGGGGATCGTGTTCCAGCGCTATTCGGTGTTTCCGCACATGACCGTGCGCGACAACCTTGTGGCCGCCGAAGCCCTGGGCGCAAACCTCTTCGGTATATTGCCATCGGCCAAACGCCGCGAGGTGCGCGAGCGTGCGATGCGTGCGCTCGACCGGATCGGCCTCGCCCATGTCGCGCATCAGTATCCGGCAAGCCTTTCGGGCGGCATGCAGCAGCGCCTCGCCATCGCCCAGGCGCTCGCCGCGAAACCGCGCATCCTGCTTTTGGACGAACCCTTCGGCGCGCTCGATCCCGGCACGCGGGAAAGGATGCACGAATTCCTGCTCGACCTGCGGGCCGAGACGAAGATGACGGTCTTTATGGTCACCCACGACCTGCCCGAGGCCTTCAAGCTGGGCGACCGGGTTCTGGCCTTCGACAAAATCCGCTGGGACCCGCACGATCCCGAGGCCTATGGTGCCACGATCACCTACGATTTCGATGCCCGCGACGGCGGCATCCCCTACCAGAGGATCAAGGAGGAGACCCATGTTCTGGACCCGCCGCGAGAGAAGCCGCTCGCATCATCCGGCTGACCAGCGCCGCGACGCGCGCCGGTTCCATCATCCCGATCTGACCAAGCTTGGCGGCTGGAAGTCGATGCAGGCCGAGGCCGGGATCCCCGATGGCGAGTGGGAGAAGGAAAAGGCCTGGGCTCTCCGCATGGGGCTGACCGGCGCGGACAGCATCGAGGATCGCTCGATCCCGACCTTCGCGCGGGGCGAGCTGCCGCACTATGCCGGCATCAACACCTTCCTCAAGGCACCCTATACCGAGGATGTCGCCGAGGTCGGCAATTACGACGCCACCGTTCTGGGCGCGCCGTTCGATGGCGGAACCACCTACCGCCCCGGCACCCGGTTCGGCCCGCAGGGCGTGCGCAAGATCAGCGCGCTTTATACACCGTATAACTACGAAATGGGCATCGATCTGCGCGAGCAGATGTCGCTTTGCGATGCCGGCGACATCTTCACCATCCCGGCGAATATCGAAAAGACCTTCGACCAGATCAGCCGCGCTGTGTCCCACGTGTTCTCCAGCGGGTCGATGCCGATCATCATCGGCGGCGACCATTCGATCGGCTTTCCCTGCGTGCGCGGGATCGCCGAGTGCACCTCGAAGAAGATCGGCATCGTGCATTTCGACCGCCATGCCGACATCCAGGAAAAGGATCTGGACGAACGCATGCACACCACGCCCTGGTTCCATTCCACCAACCTGCCCAACGTGCCTGCCCGAAACCTTGTGCAGGTCGGCATCGGCGGCTGGCAGGTCCCGCGCGAGGCGGTGAAGGTCGCGCGCGAGCGCCAGACCAACATCATCACCATGGCGGATATGGAACGCATGGGCGTCGACAGGACCGCCGAGATGGCGCTCGAGATGGCGTGGGACGGGGTCGACATGGTCTATATGTCCTTCGACATCGACTCGATCGATTGCGGTTTCGTCCCCGGCACCGGCTGGCCCGAACCGGGCGGCTTTCTGCCGCGCGAGGCGCTGGCGCTTGCGTCCAAGGTCGCGGCCGAAGGGATCTGCGGCATGGAGCTGGTCGAGGTCTCGCCGCCCTACGACACCAGCGACATCACCGCGCTTCTCGGCACCCGCGTGATCGTCGACGTTCTGGGCGCGATGGTCTCTGCCGGCAGGATGGGCGCACACAAACCGCATATCGACAAGCCCGTCAGCCTGCCTGCGGGCGACTACGACCCGGCGCGCGACGGCCGCCGCTGGACCACATCCGCAAAGGGTGCCTGACATGCCCCATGACATCATCGGCGGCCATATCGGCCACAATCACGACCCCGACCACCTGCATTCGCACCTGAAGCCCGAAAACGAGGCCGCCGACCTGCAGGTCCTGTGCCAGCAGTTCATCGACGGCTTCCGCACGGCAAGGGACAAGGCCGCTTATCTGCGCATCGCCGGCGTTCCGCTGGAGCGTGCGGACCCCGATGGCGGGCCATCGCTGAAACTCGTCGATGTCGCGCTGCGGACCGACTGGCAGGTCGGCACCGCCTCGCCGTCCTTCGGGTCGCGTGAACTCAGCTATCTGCCCTTCCCGGGCGAGATGATCGCCGAGCGGACCAACATGGATTTTGTCTATGTCTCCAGTGACCGCAAACTCCGGACCGACCTGCGCGATTTCCTGAGCCGGGAAACGGGACACGGCGAACCCGCATAGCCGAACCGCCCGCGTCAGCCACCGCATGGCGCCGCTTTCCCTGGCGGCGCCACCTGGATTATAACCTTCCCGATCCCGGGACCGGACCGATCCGATGGATATTCGCGCCAGCCATCCATACCCTTCACGCCGCTCGGCGGTTCTGGCCGACAACGTGGTGGCCGCCTCACGGCCCCTGGCCGCGCAGGCCTGGGCGCGGGGCGGGGACGTGCTGCGCGATCAGCCGACCTTTGCCGTGACCTTCCTGCCGGGCGGCGTGGCGCCGGAACCCGGGGACCGGTTCATCAACAAAGGTCATGCAAAAACCCTGCGGCGGATTGCAGAGACCAGGGGCAAGGCGTTTTATCAGGATGATCTGGCCGAGGCGATGGTGGCCTTTTCGGCCCTGCATGGCGGGGCGATGACGGCCGAAGACCTCGCCGGCCACCGCGCCGACTGGTGCGGGACGATATCCAGGGGCTTCGACGGTGCTGAGCTTCACGAAATCCCCCCAGCGGGCAGGGTATCGCGGCGCTGATGGCGTTGGGAATTCTGGCGAACACGGGCATCCGCGACCTCGATGCCGACGACCCGCGGGCGCTGCATCTGCAAATCGAGGCGATGAAACTCGCCTTCCGCGACACCTATGCCTATGTCGGCGATCTCGGCCACATGACGGGCGTTTCGCCCGAGGCCATGCTGGACGACGGCTATCTGTCAGAGCGCGCACGCCGGATCGATCCCGGCCGCGCGCAGGATTTCGGGGCCGGTGCGCCGCGGCAGGAAGGCACGGTCTGTCTGACGGCGGCCGACGCCTCTGGCATGATGGTGTCGTTCATCCCGTCGAACTACATGGGGTTCGGGTCCGGCGTGGCGTGCGAGACCAGCGTTCCGGCGGCGACGTTGCAGGCGCTGTCGGACATGGGGCATGTCCTGATGCCGGAAGAGCCCGACGCCTCGTTTGGTTTTGGCGGTGCACAGTCGATCCGCCGCCTGCCCGGCGGGGGCTATGCCGCGGGGTCGGATCCGCGCAAGGACGGTCTGACGGTCGGGTTCTGACGGGCCCTGGGCCGCGGAACCGGTGATTGGGCGCGAGTGGCGGTCAAGGATTGATCCCGGCCGAACGCGGCTTCGGCTGGCACCCTTCCGATCTAGATCACGGTGATCTTTGCCGGACCGTCGGTCAGTTGGCCGATCCGGGCGGCCGAAAAGCCATCGTTCAGAAGGTTCTCAAGCAGTTGCTCCGCATCGTCCGAAGCGACGGCGGCCAGCAGGCCGCCTGCGGTCTGCGGGTCAAACAGCAGGTCGGTCCTCGGCCCGTCCCGGGCCTCGACCTGGGACGCATAAGCGCGGTTTTCGGGATAAAGCGAAGAGCGGATACCGGCCGCTGCCAGGCTTTCGGCGCCGGTCATGACAGGGACTGCGGCGAGGTCGAGTTCGGCGGCGGTCCCCGAGGCGGCGCAGAGATTGTGCAAATGTCCGGCGAGGCCGAAGCCGGTGACGTCCGTCATGGCGTGGGCGGCAGACAGGATCGTCATGGCCTTGCCCTGTGGCACTGCCATATGCGCAAGCGCCGACGCAACCCAGTCGCCGCCCGCCGCAAGCGCCATCTCTGCGGCAAGGATCGTGCCCGAACCGATAGGCTTTGTCAGGATCAGCGCATCGCCGGGGCGGGCGCCGCCAAGGGTGATCGGGGCGCGGCCACAGATCCCGGTGACGGTGAAGCCAACAGTGAGTTCGCTACCGATTGACGTGTGGCCGCCGGCGATTTCGACGCCGGCCTCGGCAAAGGCTGTCCGGGCGGCGTCCATGATCTCGGCAAGCCAGGCCTTTTGCATTTTCGCCGTCATCCGGGGAAGGATGACGGTGGCCAGAGCCGCCTGCGGGTTCGCGCCCATCGCCCAGATGTCGCCCATCGCGTGAACCGCCGCGACGCGGGCCAAGGTATAGGGGTCATCGGTGAACGCGCGCAGATGGTCGGTCGTCAGGACCTGACGGGTATCGCCCATGCGCAGGACGGCGGCGTCATCGCCGGGCCGGGTTTCGACGTCGGGGCGGTGTAGCTGTGGCAGGGTCGCAAGGACGCTTTGCAGCGTACCGCCGCCGACCTTGGCGCCGCAGCCGCCGCACAGGGGTTTCTCGCCCAGGGCATGACGCAGGCCCTGCGTTGCCTCGCGCGGCACAGCCGCAGGCTGCATGGCGGGAAGGCGCTGGAATCGCGCCATGAAGCGCCGGTCGATCCGGTCCTTCCACGTCCAGAGCCGGGGACCCTGAAAGGCGAGGCCGAACTTGTCGGCCAGCGCCGATCTGCCACCCAGCGAAATCAGTTTCAGATAGTCGCGCTGCGGGTGAAAGCGGCGGCGGGCGCGACCGGCGAGGTCGGCGCGCAGGTTGTGGAACAGCACCGGCGCCTGGCGCACGGCGAAGACCCCGGCCTTGACGCGGGGGGCGTGGGCAAGGTGGGCACAGTCGCCAGCCGCGTAGACCGCAGAATCGTTGGTAGAGCGCAGCATCGGGTCGACGGTGACGAAGCCGTTTGTCAGGTCGAGGCCGGTTTCCGCAAGCCAGGCGTGCGGGCGGGCGCCGGCGGTGCCGACGGTGAACCGGGCCGGGATTTCGGCGCCATCGTCGAGCCGGACGGTCTCGGCGGTGATCTCGGCGGGGCTGACATGTTCGCATAGGGCGACGCCGAGGCGGGCAAGATGGTCACGCAGGGCTGCACGGGCGCGGGGGGCGAGACCGGGCAGGGCGCCTGCCTTGTCGATGACGGTGATCTGCGGATCGTGGCCGTCGCTGCGCAATGCGTGGGCCATGGCCATGCTCAGTTCGACACCGCCCACACCGGCGCCGATCACGGCGATCTGCGGCGGGGTCCCCCGGGCCACCCGCGTTCGAAAGTCCTGCCACCGGGCCGCGTAGGGGCCGAGCGGCTTGGCGGCGGTGGCGTGTTCGGCGAAGCCGGGCAGGCGGGGCAGGTCGGAGGTGATGCCGATGTTGATCGAGGCGATGTCGAAGGGGACCGGCGGGCGTCCCGGGACATGAACGGTCCGCGCGGCGCGGTCGAGGCCGCAGACCTCGCCAAGGATCAGGCGGGCGCCGGCAAAGCGGGCAAGCTTGACGAGGTCGATTTCGAGATCGTCACGCTGGTAGTGACCGGCTACAAGCCCGGGCAGCATGCCGGTATAGGGGGCGGTGGGCCCGGGATTGACGAGCGTGAGGCGCGTGCCGGGCAACGGCGCCATCCCCCAGCGGCGCAGGACGAGCGCGTGGGTGTGGCCGCCGCCGATCAGGACCAGGTCGCGGGTCAGCGGCAAAGGGGTCATGGCATGCGCCTTTGCATGGACCGAGAGCTAGCGGGTCCGGGCGGCAAAGGCGAGGGGATCGGGTGTCGCGGGCAAGGGCCCCGATGCGGCGATGTCCGCGAGCACACCGGCCCCGCCTGTCTCGCAGACGGGGCCGATTTTCCTCAGCCGGGTCGCGGCGCGTTGGCGGGCGGGTCTACCGCCAGTGCTTGTCGAGGCGCGCGTTGGCGATTTCGATAATCTCCAGGTGATGGCCGATGGTCAGGTTCCCGGCGTCGTCGCCTTCCGTCAGGCCCACATGTCCGCCGACGAATGCGGCGACGATTTCGTCAGGCGCCAGCCCCTCGTCGTAGTCGAATTCGATCTGGATGCCCAAACCGCCCTTGGGCTGCGGAAAGGTCGCGTAGAGCCCGCTGAACCCAAACCAGTTTCCATCGAGGATCTTGGCGAACCCGGCGCCCGTATTCTCGGAGAACTCGGGCTCGAAGCCGTTGACGCGCGCCTGGGTGATCAGCGAAACGAAACGCGCATTGCGGATCCTGATGCCGGAGCCGTAGTCGTCCGACAGACGGATACCGACGGCGCAGGTGGTTTTGCTGATCATGACCTGACAATCGTATTCGAGGATCAGCGCGTGTCCCGTGCCGCCCTTGTCGAGATCGACCAGTACCGTCGGTGCGCCCATTGCGACACAAGCCTGTGCGCTGCCTGCCGTCGTAAGGGTTGCGAATGCCGCCGCCGCGCAGAGACCGGCAACCGAAATAAGTTTCTTAAACATGAACGCCTCCTATGCGTTTCGGTCGGGATTGCCTAAATTTTGTGCAAAGTGATTCAACTTGGGGTAAGCATGATCGCCTGCCGCCCCTCGGTCAAGTTGTTTGTCGGTCCAAGTCGGGGCCTCGACAAGCGACGCGGATGGCTGTGATACGGCGCTTCCGGGGGTGTCAGGGGGCAAGCCAGGCGCCGGCCCAGCCGTTCCGCCGACAAAAGACGGCGCGGCGGTGGTAGTCGCCCGAAAGGTGAACGGCGTCGATTTCCTCGATCCGGAGCGTCAGGACGGCAAAGCGGCCTGGATCCGGCGCGCGCGAGTAGGCGTCGGACGATGCAATGGCGGTGCCGGGCGCGGGCGTGACGCCGTAGGACGATCGCGAGCCGTCGGGGACTTGGGGCCAGAGATGCGCCGCGTCGTCCCCGGTTGCGATGCGCATGACGCCGCGGAGGCGAAGCTGCAATTGCAGCGTATCGTTCCATGAATGAAGGGTTGCGCGCGGGTCGGCGTGCAGCTCGGCGATCTTGGTCGAGTGGCTGTCGGTGTGGATGGCGGCCTCGGCACGGCCGCGGTCGGCGGCGCGCAGGACCGCCATGCGCGCCTCGGGGCCGCCGGACCGGCCAATGGTCGACAGGACGATCCGGCGCGCCGGCGGTGTCACGGCGTTTGAAAGGTCCAGCCACAGGCGGGCGTGGAAATCTTCCAGCGACTTGGACCAGTCAGTCATATCCGGTCATCTCCAGATAGCCGACGCCGTCATGGCTGCCGGTGACGCGCACGGGGCCCTCCCAATAGGCGATCGCGGTGTCCATCCAGGCCTGCGGATTGAGCGCCGCGACGGAGATGTCGAGGCCGCGCCCAGGCAGGGTGAGCCGCCATTCTGTGGGGATCTCGCGATCCCTGACCTCGGTGATGGCGGTCGGGGTCATGGTCAGCACGCCCGCGCGGTACGGCGTAGGCGTGCCGTCCGGATCGATCCAGGTGGCGACGGTATAGGCAGGATCCAGGGCGGAGCGCAGGCGGTAACCCATCAGTTTCTCGCCGGTATCCAGATGCAGCGAGACCCAGTCCCAGCCGGTCTGGTCCTCGGTCAGGGGCTGGCTGGACCATTCGCGGTCAAGCCAGGCATGCCCGGCGACCTTGACGGGACCGCCGGGCAGGATGAGCGTGCCCTCAATCCGATAAAAGGGTTGCGAATAGTAGTGGCTGGCCTGTCCGGCCTGGGATTTCACCGAATAGCCGCTTTCGCCCTGAGGGACGAAGGGGCCTTGCGCCGCGATGGTCATGTCATAGGCGAAATCGGCGGCAGCGGCGGTCAGGCGGCCGGCCTCGATGCCGGTCATCTGCCAGTCGTCGATCCAGGCCGCGAACGGATCGCTCCGCACCCCGGCCTGTCCGATGCCGCCGCGGGCAAAGCGTTCGGCCGAATAATGGGCGTCCGGTGCGGTGACGGCCGCGTGGCCCATCCAGAACTGGTTGCTGTCCCAGCCTTTGCCGGTCTCGGGCGACAGGGCCGATCGAAACAGCGTCCATTGCAGGCCGTAATCGGTGCCGTCCTCGGCCCTGAGATTGGCGGTAAGGTACCACCATTCTATGCGGAATGCCTCGTGCGGCCCGTGATCGTCCGGAAAGGCGAACTCGGCGCCGGGCCGGGGCAGGGCGAAGCCGTCCGCGCTGGTGCCCATGCCGGCAAAGCCCTGGGCGTGGGCGCCGACCGCGATGACACCTGACAGCAGGATTGCCGCGGCGGCGCGGCATATGGGGGCGCTAACGTTCATTGGCAAAGATCTTCAAGAGGTCGGCGGGCGGTGTCCGGGCGAGCCTCCGGGCGGGCCATAGGGCTGCCAGCGCAGCGGCGAGCAACGACAGCAGGCCGAGAAGCAACCAGTCGCGCGGGAACAGGAACATCGGCAGGCGCCAGCCGAAGGCCTCGACATTGATCACGGCAAGCAGGACCCAGGACAGCAGAAGGCCGACCGGGATCGCCGCGACAATCGTCAGCACGGCAAGCAGCAAGGCGCGCGCCAGTTCCAGGGCCGCAAGGCGGCGGCGCGTGAGGCCGAGCGCCCAGACCGGCGCGAGTTGCGGCTGGCGCACGGCGGCCAGCGTCAGAAGGCTGGTGAGGATCGCAAAGCCAGCCACCGACAGCGTCAGGACGTTGAGCGCGGCGGTGACCGTGAAGGTGCGCTCGAAGATCTGCAGCGAGAAGGCTTTCAGGCTCGCCTGGTCGATCATGTTCTGCGCCGGCAGGCCAAAGCCCTCGCGCAGGTCGCGGGCCAGCGCAGGAACGGCCTCGGGCGCGATACGCACGCCAAAGCGGCGTTTCTCGATCCCGGGGAAGCGGGCCACAAGGTGCGGCAGGCCGACAAGCACCTGCCCGGCGGGATTGCCGTAGTCGCTGTAGATCCCGCCAATGGCCGACTGCCAATCGCCGGGCAGGGCGAGCGTGTCGCCGGGGCCAAGGCTCTCGCGCCGGGCGAGTTGTTCGTTGATCAGGATGGCCTCTCCGGCGATGACGCGATCCCAGACGTCCGGCAGCGCGTCGAGCATCGGCCAGTTGTCGCGATAGGTCGGGTGGTCGGCGACGCCGTAGATCTCGGCCGGCAGCCCGGCGACGCGGGCGTCGATGTTCCAGATCGGCAGGACCGCATCCGCACGCTCTTGGAGAAAGGCGCGCAGGGCGGGCGCCTCGGCCTGTGTCCGGGCGGTGACGTAGAGTTCCGAGGCGAGGCGCTGGTCGAGCCAGCCGGTGAAGGTCAGGCGGAACGAGGCGACCATGGTGCCCACGCCGATATTTGCGCTGAGGGCGAGAAGCAGGGCCATGAGCGCAAGGGACAGCCCAGGCAACTGCTGGCGGGTATCGGCCCAGAACCATTCGGCGACCGGGCTCTTTGCCGTGCGTGCGGCGAGGCCGAGGATGGCGTGCAACAGCACGGGTAAGGCAAGCGCGGCGGACAGCAGGGCGGCGCCGAGCAGGACGAAACCGGCGATGAGGCCTTGGCCGAAAAGCCCGGCGGCCAGCGAGGTCGCGGCGAGGGCCGCGGCACCGCCGCCGAGCAGGACAAGCCTGTCTTCGGAGGCGCGGGCCCAGGCCCGCGGCTGGGCGGGGACCAGGATCGGCAGACGGGCCACCCGCCAAACCGCGCCTGTGGCGGCCAGGCCTGTGCCGGAGACGGCGATTGCCATGCCCGCAAGCCACCAGGCCGGTCGCAGGCTGAGGCTTCCGTCGATTTCGGCGCCATAGAGGCCGCGCAGGGTGGCGGCGACGTCCGGCAGCAACGCGGCGGCGATGCTGTATCCCAGGGCCATGCCAAGCGCACCGGCGATCACGGCAAGGATCAGCAGTTCCAGGCACAGAAGCGTGATCAGTGTCGTCAGAGGCAGGCCGAGCGCCCGCAGGGTGCGGACCATCGGACGGCGCTGTTCGAAGGCCAGGCCGATGGTGCCATGCACGATGAAAAGGCCGACGGCAAAGCTGAGCAGCCCGAAGGCGGTGAGATTGAGGTGGAAGCTGTCGGTGAGCCTGGCCACGTCGCTGCCCGCTTCTGGACGGCGCAGGTCCAGCTCGGGCGCAAGGGTTTCCAACTCCGGCAGGGTCAGGGGCTGGTCCGTGCGCAGGATCAGGCGGCTGATCCCGCCCTCCAGATCCAGCAGCCGCTGCGCCACGCCGATATCGGTGAAGAGCACGCCTGGCGCAAGGCCCTCTGCCGGAAGGATCTGTTGATCGAGCCCCTCGGCGAGCCCGTCGAGGGCCGCAGGCGGTGCATAGATCTGGCCCGGGGCGGTCAGAAAGCCGGTCAGATCGCCCGCGATGTCGGCACCCGACGGGGCGACGTCGGCGGGCACGGTCAACGGGTCGATGCCGATCAGCCGCCAGCTGTCGCCGGCAACCGTGATCCGGCCCTCGACCACCGGCGAGACCTGCAGGCCCCGGCGGCGCAGCTCGACATAGCGGGCCTGGGCGATGGCGCCCTCGCGCGGCAAAAGCTGGGCATAGCGCGTCTCGCCCACGGCGGACGCCGCGGCCTCGTAGCTGGCCCGTGCTTCGGCGTTGATCGCCTGCACCCCGGACCAGAGCGCGGTGGCCAGGGCCAGCCCCAGGATCAGCGTCGCCAGCTGAAGCGGTTTGCGCCGCCAGTGCGACAGCAGCGCCGAGAGGCCCGCGATCCACATCACACGATCCGACCCGCCTGCAGATGCAGCCGACGCCCCATCCGCGCGGCAAGCCGGTCCGAGTGGGTGACGAGCAGCAGCGCCGCGCCGGTCTCGGCGACCAGATCGAGCATCAGATCGAGCACCGCGTCGCCGGTGGCCTCGTCCAGGTTGCCGGTGGGCTCGTCGGCCAGAACCAGACCGGGCCGCCCGGCCAGCGCCCGCCCGACCGCCACGCGCTGCTGCTGGCCGCCCGAAAGCTGCTCGGGGTAGTGCCGCAAATGCCCCGACAAGCCAAGCCGGTCTGCCAACGCATCGCACCAGCTTGCGTCATAGGCTCCGGCCAGGCGCGCCTGAAATGCGATGTTGCGGGCGGTGTCGAGCGACGGGATCAGGTTGAACTGTTGGAACACGACGCCGATCCGGTTGCGCCGCAGAGCTGCGCGGCCCGCATCGCCCAGCGGCGCGATATCGCGGCCGCCGATCAGGATGCGCCCCCTGTCGGCGGCGTCCAGCCCGCCGATCAGGTGCAAAAGCGTCGACTTGCCGCTGCCCGATTCGCCGGTCAGCGCGACGGTCTCGCCTGGCTTGACGCCCAGGCTCACCCCGCACAGCACGTCCACACGGCCCGCCTCGCCGCCATAGCTTTTCCAGATGTCCTCGACCGCCAGAACCATCGCGCCGCCTTTCCTAGCCCGGGACATATCGCGCATGGGCCGCGGGCACAGCGGAAAAACGACGCAGGGGGGGCGGCCTCCAGCCGTATTTCGCGGCTGGCACGGCAGCTTGGCGACATCTCGAACGACGCGCCGTGCGGTGGCGCGCCTGTTGGATCAGGCCCGCGCCGGCGGTGTCAGTCCACCGGCAACCCGCTGGGTACGCGGGCCGGGACGCCCAGCGGGCGGTCCTCGGCCGTGCGGCCGGTCAGGCAATTCAGGAAGGCCACGATGTCGGCGATATCCTGGTCGCTCAGCGGCGGCAGCTCCAGCTCGTTCACGGCCAGTTGCCGCTGCATCTCGATCCGGTCCTCGCGAATGACGAAGTCGGTGGCCGCCAGCCAGGGCGCAGGGCGCAACGCCGCCATGTCGGGCGTCCAGCCCTGCTGGCTGGCCCGCGGATCGGCATGGTGGCGCACCATCGCCTCGAGCGTCGGCATCGCGCCGTTATGGCCATACGGCGCCGTCAGTGCCACGTTGCGCAGTGACGGCGTCCGGAATTTATAGGCGTCCTCCAGCCGGTCGGTCTCGCCCATCCGGCCTACATCGCGCGGCATCGGATCCCACGGCCGGGTGCGGCCGGGGCCGAATTGCGGCAGCCCGATGGCGTGGAAACCGTTGTCGGTCAGCATCGGACCGGCATGGCAGCCCGAGCAGCCCACGGTATAGAACAGCTCCATCCCGCGCATCTGGCTTTCATCCAGCGCCTCGGGCTCGCCGCCAAGGTAGGCGTCGAAGGCGCTGTCGTGATTGCGGAATTCCGTGCCTTCGAAGGCGGCGATGGCGTTGGCGATCTCGACGATGGTGATGTCTTCCGCCCGGTCTACATGATCGAAGGCGGCGGCAAACATCTCGACGTATTCCGGAATTCCGCGCACCCGCTCTGCGATGATCGGCCAGGCCTTGTCGATCCGGTCATGCACTGCGCCGGCGATTTCGTTCTCGCCCGGGTGGCCGGCCATCTCGTTGTCGGAGGTCACCGGGAACAGCGCCTGCGCGGCAAGGAGGCTTTTCAATCCTGCGGGCAGGTACTCCTCGGCAGGCGAGTTGAAGCCGTTGCCGTAAAGGTCGGAGATCGAAAGGCGGCCGTCGTGAAACAGCGCATCGATGTCCTTGTGCGCCAGGTTCCAAAGCGCCGGCGCATTGCGCGGGATGCGCGCCTTGATCCTGTTTGCGCCGGTACCTGCCGTACGGGCGGGACCCAGGCCAACGCCTCCCTCGCCGATGCCGAGGCTCAGGCCGTCGGTCGAACCCAGGTCGTGATGGTGACAGGACCCGCACGAGATGTTCTGGTTGCCAGAGAGGATCTTGTCGTAGAACAAAAGCTGGCCCAGTTCCGCCTGCGCCCGGTCGAACTGCAAAAAATCGTCGTCCGTCAGCGGCGCGGGCAGGTCGAGCGCGGCGGCAGGCGCCGCAAGGCCGAGGAGGAGAAGAAGCGCATGAAACATGCCGTTGACCGCGCGACGGAAATTCGCCGGATTTTCGCCGGGTTCATTGTCGGGCTCTGCCTTGTCTCGCCCGCCTTCGCCGACCTGGAAGAGGCGCGCGACCTGATGGAGGCCGGGCGTTTTGCCGAGGCGCGGGACGCGCTCGGGCCCGCGGCGCGGTCCGGCAATGCCGAAGCCGAGGAGCTGATCGGGGTTATGTACGCGCTGGGGCTCGGCGTCGAGAAAGACCCGGTGCGGGCCTTCGAGTGGTATCTGCGCGCGGCGATGAAGGGCCATGCCGGGGCGCAATCCGGCGTCGGCTGGTACTACGAGGTCGGCACCGGCCTCACCGCGCCCGATCTGGTGCGCGCCTACATGTGGTACGTGCTCAGCACCATCGGCGGCGATCCCGACGCGGCGATCAGCCAGGAAGAGGTCAAAAAGAAAATGACGGCGGATCAGATAGACCATGCGCATGAACTCATCGAGGATTACCGTGTCTGGCTCTATCCCTTCAACTGATCACGAAAAATTCAATCGCGTTGTGGTTAACAGATTGTTTCCGGGAGCGTTAGCCACGAGTTGCCGCTGCAATCTGGCATGCCCGGCACAAAAGGCCCAGAGGGGATTGTCGTGAGTCTGGAAACAAAAGCCCTGCTATTCGACGTTTTCGGCACGGTCGTGGACTGGCGGACCTCGGTTCTGGCGGAATTGCAGGCGTTTTTCGGCGCGCGCGGTGTCGAGCGCGACTGGGGCCGGTTCGCCCTGGACTGGCGGGCGCTTTATCAGCCCGCGATGGAAGCGGTGCGCAGCGGCGCGCGGGATTATTCCAATCTCGATGTGCTGCATCGCGAAAACCTGCTGACGCTGCTGCGCCGGTACGATCTGCCGGCCCTGGACGCGGCGGAGGTCTGGCACCTGACGACCGCGTGGCACCGGCTCGCGCCCTGGCCCGACAGCGCGCCGGGCCTTGCCCGGCTGCGCGAAAGCCGCATTGTCGCGTCGCTGTCGAACGGAAACATCGCGCTGATGGTGAACCTCAGCCGCCACGGCGGGCTTGTTTGGGACACGATCCTGGGGGCCGAGATCGCCCGGGCCTACAAGCCCGACCCCCGGGTCTATCTGCGTGCGGCCGAGGCGTTGGGGCTGGCGCCGGACCAGTGTATGATGGTGGCGGCGCACAACGACGACCTGCGCGCCGCGCGGGCCTTGGGAATGGGCACGGCCTTTGTGCTCAGGGCGAGCGAATACGGGCCGGGGCAGACGACCGATCTTGGGGCGGAGGAGGCCTGGGATATCGTTACCGACAGCCTGACGGGTGTGGCCGACGCTCTGGATTAAGCTGGCTCGGGCGCGGCGACGGGTTTTGCGAAGCGTTTGAGCGCGCCGGTCTTGGGGTTTCGGATCGGGTCACGCGAATACTGGCAGATATAGGCGCGGCGCGGCTTGTCGGTGCTGTTGGGGCCCGATCGGTGCAGGGTGAGCGAGGAAAACACCACGATCGTGCCGGCGGCGCAGGTCATCGGGATGCCAGGATCGTCGCCGGAATAGCCGTTGAGTTCCCGGCTGTCGTCGCGCCATTCATGCGGATCGATGCCGGGATTTCGGTCGATGTCGCGCGGCAGCAGGTAGACGCAGCCGTTGTCTTCGGTCGTGTCGTCCAGCGCGATCCAGACGGTGACGTAAGGGGCGTGGTCAAACCCCACATAAGCCGAGTCCTGGTGCCAGGCGAAACTCGCCCCGTTGCCCGCGCCCTTGACCACGAATTGCTCGTTGAAGAGCAGGCCGTTTTCGCCGAGCGTCTCGCGCAGCAGGGCGCCCATGCGGTGGCCGAGGACGAATTGCTCAAGCTCGGGGAAGTCGGCGTGACGGTGGCGCAGAAAGCGGCGGGCCTCGCCCAGGCCGATCGTGTGCAGGCCCTTGCCGCCATCCTCGGGCGGTTCCTGCAGCAGCGCATCACAGACATCGCGCAACATCGCCAGCTCGGCGGCGGAGAGGGCATTCGCAAAGACCGTGTACCCTTGGCGGCGGAACCCGTCCCTACGCATTGCTGGTCTCCTCCGAAGCGGTTGCAACGATCATACACCGGTTTCAGGCGATATCTGTCGAAATCCGCCCAGCGATGTCGCAACGCGGGTATTTCGCCACGAAAAACGGCCGCCCGAGGTGACGGGCGGCCGCAGTGGCGGGTTCGTTCGCGGAATTACTTGCTTTCGCCCATCCGTGTTGCGTCGATGTCCGCCTCGACCTCGGCGACGGTTGCGGTCAGCGCGTCGAACACGGCCTCGCCGCCGTCGACATTGGCCTTGAACCAGT
>JAAUYH010033230.1_pt1 | contig 17482 bp, 15 predicted proteins | sample 7278061 | NCBI WGS metagenome assembly JAAUYH01 (sample SAMN14350203, study PRJNA611818) | marine sediment metagenome | isolation source: surface marine sediment (0.6m) | place: French Polynesia: Moorea | collected 2018-08 | reverse complement strand
TTCCGATTTGAATTTGAATGTAGGAAATCTCCATGTATGACTGCAGAGCGAATAAACCTTTAGAAGAAAGGAAACCGTTTTTCTCACCTACTTTAAAAGTTATTTATTTTTGTCAGCTGTAGGTGAAGTGAATTGTACAGTATGGATCGCTAGAAGCTTCCTTGTAGGAAACCAACAGCGAATCATCTAACTTATCTGGAAACCTTTGAGAACTCGTAAAAATTCCAGTTAAATCTCCACATACTAGCCAAAAACAATCTTTAATACAAATTTTCCCAAATTTCATACACACTCACGCTCCAATGTATTTGAAATGAATCAACAGGGTTTCTATGGCCAGAGGATGTCAGATTCACTCTAGCAGAGCACTTTCAATCAACAACGATGATCATGGATATGCCTTTCGGCTAATCGTGCAACGATTTCCTGAGTAGAACGTATTGTAATTGACCAAAGATACGCTCCACATCGCATCACTTCTCAGAAACTGATCGCCGTACGCGGGTTGCTCGATGTGGAGCGAGAGGGGAGAGACACACCACGGCTCGTCGACAAGATTAACCTTTATCGATGAGCCGTACTAGTGTCTTGTTCTACCGATATACGCTATCAGCTGTTTAAGGCATGTACCTAGTGCACTGTAAATGGAATTAACAGTGCCGTGTTTAGGAGCCGCAAGTGTGCCATTGTCTAACGGTCAACTTGATTGATGTGTGCAAGTGCCGTGTGCAGTGCCAAGAGTGTCGTGTGTCGTCGTGTCAATTGATTGAGCGGAGGTGCATTTGCATATCAGAAACGCCGATGAATTTCATTTCCTTCATATATTGATCGTAGTACTGCTGTATAGATTGCAGGTGACTTTCTATCAAACCAGCATTGTTTCTAGTACTGATACAACTCTTGTTCTTATCATTCAGGGCTAGCAGATGAACTGTATTTCTTCTTTCTTTGTATGAAAACAAAGGCGAAATCTAATAGAACCCAATCATATTCTTCGAACACCTTTTGTAGCGTTTTCGCCGTACTAGCAGTTGTAACCATGGTACAGTGTAGTATCTAGTAGAATTGACAAAGGATTACTTACTCAATGCTTTGTGATTGTTGAATAACTATCACTTATTTTCAGATGTGACTGAAGGAGCACATTTAAGCAATTACGCTTCCGCAAGCTATGAAAGAATGTCATGTTATTAGTTAATGATTAGTTCATCGTACGTTTACGCAGGTTGTTAAGTAACCATCTGACCTAGGCTTTGTTTTCGATTAAGTAGAAACTGTGCACACATTTCGCACAATTACAGATTATTGCCTTTGAAGGTGATGATTGTTTGAAAATTTTAGTTACAAGGGTTGAAGATGATCAAATTTTGATTAACAAATGAACTAGTTGGATTATTGTATAGTTCGATCGGTAAAAATACATTCCTGTATAGGTCAAAATCAAATGAGTAGGTATACCACAGAATGCATATGTGAACAATTCAATACCCAACTTCTCAGATAGTGCACTATTGATGATAAGTTGTGAATTATAACGTTAGAGAAATGTGTAACTACCTATTCTTGTTTTCTCATTTCTTATTTCACATTGAGCACTGTAGCAAACTTACCCGTAAATATAATACAGTACCATAATTTAGTTTAACGGTCCAAAAATATGAAGTGAGACATCGTGGATTCTGAGCATGGTCGGTAGCGAAATTCGAGAGAGCATGAGTTATTATATGTTTAGTTGGTCTTTGTACAGTACATCATTATGTCGAATTTGTTCCGCTATGAGCAGCAACTGAGCTTGCGGTCTCCGGTTGTTTCGCCGGCTCTGCTTCTGTCCCCAATTGTTGAGCCGATAGTTTTCGGTGGTGCGATGTATCAGTTTGCTTGTGCGTCAACTCTCGCATAAGCATCGTTGCGTACGACGCTAATGACAGTGAAAACGAAATAATGAGCGCCTGCTCCATTTCTTCGACATCGTTCGAGTCCGAATCCTTTCCATTAGTATCAACCTTAGAATCCTCCACATTTTCTCTGTTAACTTCTACTTGTTCGCTTTCCGTACGACTTGATGAGATATGTTCACTTTTCATCGATTCAGCCTTCATCTCACTCATCTTTGTATCTAGCTTCACTGTTTCTGTACCTGTTTCCATATGAACTTCTTCCATCTTACCATCGTCTATTATCTCACTGCCTAACACTTTCGGGTCCTCACTTGGCACTTTTGAAGCATCTTTCAATTCGTCGAGCTTTTCATCTGCTACAGCCACATTCTCTTCCTTGTTTACCGCTTCCGCTTCATCTTGCTTCTTTTCTAGCGTTGTATCTGCCAACTTTCCGTCCGTCAACTCATCTTTCGGTGGTTGATTCACCTCGTCATTTTTCATCTTAATCTTCTTCTCGCTAGGCCCTACTTGTTCTTCTCTTTTCCGTTTCTTGACATCAAAACGATCTATACCGTATCGAACGAGAGGACGATAGTTATTCTTGCGATACATTTCGAAGTTATGCTCGACATTCTCAGGCACACAAATGAGTCGTCGATACGAGCCCTTCAAGTCCGCGTCATATTCATTGAAAACTTTCGTCACATCCAATTGCTCGCGCTCCATAATATCCTTCACAGTCTGTCCAACGTCTCCGTCTGGTACGGGCACAGTTCGACCAATCACAGGAATGAGAATTTGATCAATCTTAATGCTCTGCGCTATTTCCTCTTCTTTCGACACTTTCCTCACTATAGTAGAAGCGTTCAGCGAGTCTGTATTCGGTCTCAACGTTATTATATCGCCTTCAACTGCATATTCTCGACCAGGTTCTCCAACTTCGTACATACTCACTCGCTTCGATGCCATGACATTCCACAAATAACTTTGAACAGCATGAACGTACATCATCTGCATATTGCGTTGTAACTTAGAAAACGCTTTCTGATAGTTATGTTCTTTCCCATTCTTTTCGTCCGCGGCGAATGCTCGTAACAGTGTTCGCTCGTTATGCATCCATCTCGGTAATATTTCGAGTAATGATTTCGCGTCAATTTCACCCTCCGTAAAGTCCTTCAACCCTTTTTCAGTCTGTTGCCTTTTATGTGATATCCCGCCACGAACGCCGACAGATTCGATGGTAAGAGGCGTGAGAATACGCATACAAGCGTCTTTGTAATCATCACGAAGAAGCGCGAATCCCGTGTGATGTGTCGGCGAGGCACCCGAACCAAATCGTTGAAGTCCATAATAATTGATGAACCCATAAGTTTTCACATTAGAAATGGCATCCTCCATTACTTCTCGCGTCACGTCACGTACACCGCGCAGTACAAGAGTGAACCGATTCCCACGGAGATCACCCAATCGGAGTGGTTTCGCATCTTTCCCTCGCAGCACCTCGAAGTCGCCCAATGCCACACATCGGTTACGATGCTTCCCAAAACTAGTTCGGGCTTTATTCACCATCCCCAGCTTGAAAATCGGGATCCCTTTCACACGAAGTCGTTGGACTGTGACACCCCGGCGATCCTTTGTTCCTGCAGTCGACAAATTGTCGGGTCGAATACGTAACTGCTTCGCAATCTCATTCAATGCTTCCATCGTGTCACGTCCACGCTTCCATAAGGTACACTGTACAAAGTCCCGATTCCCGACATACGTGGAGTCCGCATTAGAGCGTTTGTCCGATTTCGACTTTCGTTCTCGCGAATCTTTCGACTTGCCTTTGCGCAGCTGAACGCACTGCACACTGTCCTCTCCCGCCGACGGCACTGTTAGGGAATGGTGTTCCGGGAGATTATTTCGAATCCATTCATGAAGTACCTTTCGAGTTCCTTTATCTGGCGTGGGTGGGAAATTATAATTGGCACCTGTTTCGAGTGCTTGTTTCAACGGAGTGAGTATATCTTTCCAGTTATCAGGAAATATCGCCTCAAGACCAGTATAATGAATATCTTCAAGAACGTTCGGCGGCGTAGAATTCGTGTTCGCATCACCAGTTGCAGACAAGTTCTGAGGGTTGGCATTGCCTGTCGGCCCGTTCGGTGAAACAGAGTCTATCCCTGCAGAGATGACCGTTGGATTTGGGGCATCTGATTCCGTGTTCTTCGGGTTTTCCTTCTTAAGCAATGTGCCGTCGGAATTTGGTTGATTATCCGTCACGGTCTCGCCAGAATTAGACTGAGCTTTCGGCATTGCGTCACTTGAATCATTTTTCTGGTTTCTACCCTTGCCCTTCACAGATTTGCGGGGAACTTCCAGTGAGTTTTGCTCGACAACAACCCCCTCCTTGGTGATTTCATTCACGATGAAGTCATCAATGTACTGCTTCAATATAGCCTCGAACGGTTCATGATTGCGCAAAAACTCGGTAATGCCGACATCCTCTTCGGTAATCGTCATTCCGCGTGGGAGGGTACTGATAGCTACACCAGTCGAAGGAGGACTTGTCGAGTATTGCACCTCACAACCAACGCACAATTAGATTCGTGCACAAATATTAAATTACGAAAATATACATTTATAATTAGATCCGTTAGTAAAAGCTGTATTCAATATTGCACCGTTTGGTGTGCATCTGTCTACGTCGGCTCACACGTCGCGCCGTGGATCACCAAGTCGGTCCTCTCATGCCAATTCGCACATGGCCGAAACAGTATCTTCACCATGGCGCATAGCCGACGCCACCGTGGAAATATCCATGAGCCCGCGGCAATATGGGAACGGTGGTCCTCCGGCACGTCAAGCAGCGACGAAGATTGCCATGAAGTCGTTTCTGATGAAGTACAACAAAGGCTTGCGCGGCGTACCTATGGCGCTACAAGGGCCTCTGAGATTTCCGGACAACTCAATACGACACATTGCACAATCGCCGTTTTCGCATGTCACGGCCAAGGTCAAGGTGTTACTATTTGCACCTAGACCGGGTTGCGTGCTGACGGGCAAAGTTGTTCATGTGGGTGCCGACAACATTGGAATATCAGTGTTGGGAGAATTCCACGCGTATATTGACTGGTCAAAGTTTTACGAAAAGTATGTGTACGAAAGAAGAGGATATGTGCCTGCCTGGAGGTACACTGGTAACCGAAGGACGAGTGAAAAACGGCCCGATGTTCGCTATGGCACATGGGTGAAGTTTAGTGTCGTTCAGGTTCTACCGGCGAGTAAAACTGGTCTGTTCAACATAGCTGGCACAGTACTGGCGGAGAATGCGGAGGAACTTGGCCTTGGCTTTTGTGACCCCCTACCTGAGCCACATGAAGAAGACGACTTCCCCGAATTGCAAGACGAAGTAATGCCCGCACCGGAGAACACGATTGACGAGTCGATGTTCGCCGCGGATACCGCAGAATTCAACGACGATTTGGCTCATCTCATCGATGAATCCGACAAAGCGCCACTCGAAATAGGAATAATGAAGGAATTGGAGAACAAATTGCTGGGAAAGAAACGACGGAATGCGATGAGTGATAATCGGAGGAAGGAGAGAAGGAGATTGGGCGAATCACCGTTAGGGGATGTGGATTTGCGAGATGAGGATCAAGCGCATTTGAGGGCACCCACAGACAATTCGCCGTTTGGGGGGCAAAATCCAGAGACAAGCAACTTTACAAACAATATCACAGGGAACAAAATGCCCGCACCACGACGGTCTATTGGCAGAAAAGTTAGAAAGAATCTTTCACAAGAGATTAGTGCAGGATTCTAGCCGCGTCGTTCTGTCGCTATTCGGCTACTTAGCGAGGTAACCAAGAACATTATTCTCGAGCATGGATTGAACATTCACCCAAGGATGATACTTGTTAAATAGCGAAGTGGCATCTTTCCCAGCAGCTGACGCCAAGATGGGGATACCACCCGGATGATACTCGAGATATGGTGTTACGTTGTAGACAACATCTTCCACAACTACCCAAGCGTCCTCGCGACTGTTGTGCTTGGCGACTTCTTCCAGCGTGATTGGGCGTGGTCTCCGGCGTTCGAACAAACGCGAATTTCTCATCCAGTCCAGTTGCGAACGTCCAGGCGGTAGCGCAACCTTCCGACGTCCACTACCCGACGCCTTCATCTGGTCAGACGGTGGTGGTGGTTGTCCATCCATTGCGTACAAACTGGTCGTGTACTCCCAAGGAACAGGATAGGACGTTGAGAAGATGGATGGCAGTTCCCAATCCATAGGGCACAGTGTGGAAGTGGTGATTGACGATTGCCGTAATTTATTATTTCTCCGAATAGCGCAATGGAACGCAGGCCAGCGATGACGAGGTAGTAAACTCACATGTCAAAGAAATCGACTTGAGCCGTATTGTACTAAACTGAAGAATGAGTTTATAGAAGTGAGCAGATAAGATTAGTCGGCTACGAAAGTACTTAATTCACATCCCAACTCACACCGATTACCCATTGAGCACCTCGTACATTGCCTCGCCCAAGATGGCGGGCGATCTCACAACTGTCGCGCCCGCATCTTCCAGCGCCATCATTTTATCCTTCGCCGTACCTTTGCCACCCGCAATAATCGCGCCCGCATGGCCCATACGTCGGCCAGGCGGCGCCGTCTCCCCGGCAATGAACGACACCACCGGCTTCTTGACTGGATGATTCTTCAAATAATCTGCCGCCTGCTCCTCTGCCATTCCGCCAATCTCCCCAATCATGACAATTCCCTCCGTTTCCTTGTCTTGCAAAAAGTACTCCAAACAGTCGATGAAATCCGTTCCATTGAATGGATCGCCACCAATTCCAATGCACATGCTTTGACCCAAGCCCACCGCCGTAGTTTGATGCACTGCCTCATATGTCAAAGTTCCGCTTCTCGATACAACACCGATACTACCCTTCGTGTGAATGTGTCCCGGCATGATACCAATCTTGCATTCATCCGGCTTGATAATGCCAGGACAATTCGGTCCGATAAGTCGGGTGCCCGTGGCATACTTCATCATGGATTTCACACGGACCATATCCTTTTGTGGAATTCCTTCCGTAATGCACACCACTAGGGGCATCTCGGCTTCCACCGCCTCCTCGATTGCCGCCGCCGCACCCGCGGGTGGCACGAAAATCACCGATGCATCAGCACCGGTCTCCGCCATCGCCTCAGACACCTTCGCGAATACCGGACGATCCAGATGTGTTTGTCCGGCACGCTTCGGATTCGTGCCACCCACGACGTTCGTGCCATACGCGATGGCTTGCTCGGCATGAAATGTTCCTTGCTTCCCTGTGAATCCCTGGAATAGAACTCGGGTCGCCGCCGATACCGCGGGGTAGGGTCGTGCTGCGGCACGCATCGCCGCCGCTGGAACCGCAACCATGGTAGTTTCGGCTTAGATCGAGGTAACGCAAGGTAGCTGTAGCGTTGGAGTGTGAATACTAATCCGTAGGGGTAGGAAGAGAAGAAAGCCAAGTTTCTACATCGAGGGTGGCCTGAATAATATTGCCACGTGTACACGTAATGAGCACAATGGCGATGTGGGTTGAGGTGCAAGCCGTGGGAACAAGAAACAAGGGGCTTTACGAGATTTGGTGGTGGCGTTGCTGCTCCTACCTACCTATTTACGAAAACTATGACACCCAGGAAAGATTGTTGAGTCGGTCAGAGACCAAATTGTGATGGTTCAGGTTGAACTGAGCGTTCGCAGATGGTTCCGGGTCTATGTACATGGCGCAATGATATACACGAGTGATTGGCTTGTTCACGGGCATGGTATCTTCGCTTCACTCTTGCCGTATTTAGAATTAACATAAACACGATGTTACATGCGACGTGCAGCATTGTCCTTCGTTTCTCTGTACTGTTCAAACCCACGGAAGACTAGCGCGGTTCCGACAAGCATTGGACCCGCCACCAGGGCCACGTCCATAGGCGCGCTTCGAAGTGTGTGATGGATTGCGGCTAAAATTGTGCCGTTCGCTTGGTTGTTGCTGGTCATGGCGGTAGCGGCGGCGCGCTTCACAGCTTCGGCGGCCTGCGGTGGTGGCGTCATAGTTGGCACAGAAAGCTTAGAACAAGATAGACGACAATGGCGAAGGAGCGAAAGGCAAAAAAGGTGAGCGTAGAGTGATGTGTTGTTGAAGGTCGGCAGACGGCGGTGTTGGGTACGAAATCTCGTTGACTCACGGAATGTCGTGGCGCTTAAGTAAGACGAAAGTTGGATTGGGTTTTACGCGATTACTTTACAGGATCGAGGGCTGCATATGCAATTGGCCAATAACGATTCGATAACGTGTCCTTCCACCAATCACCACCCAACTACGTGCCCTCATATTTGCCTTGCGTGGCATTCAGCACGCAGCCATGACTAGCCTGCATCAAATTCCATGAGCACTTCTTACAGTGTTGGCTTAGTGTTGTTTGCGTCCCCACAGTTCCGTTCCAATAATTGACACGATTCCCAATTTCGTGCTGTAAAATTTAGATTCAGTCCTGCATCTATTCAGGTTTTTGCCACTCTGGACCGCTTATCGTCATAGATTCTTTGATCAGTGCAACATTCCATGGGATGCTGCTGTACAGTATTTTGCGGCTTGTGTTGGAGTACTGTACGATGCATTTTCATCGCAGGTGGGTTATTGATCAGTAATGGCCAATTACTTTTTTGATGCTCAGAATTTCATCGTGTCCATTCTATCCGGCGTCACTTCTGACTTGTCCTGTACGGTAATAGATTTAGCTACAGCTACAGTACCGGTAGAGTTTAATCGTAGACAATAATTGGAATTTATTGAATAATCGAGTTATTCCACTCATTCTGAACGCGCCGTACAGTACGCTATCGGCGATATATTTCGTTCCGCGTTCTGGCGTTTATTCGGTACATTCAAGTAAATTAGTCTAAAGAACACTAAGTCATTCACTCATCCATGATGCTGGCGTTCAACCATGATCATGCCATTCTCAACGCTCTCGAAATGATAATTGCCAACAACATTCGAATCCTAGCAAACGATACCCACCTCTCACTCCTCTCACTTAGAACTCTGTTTTTAGCGTGTATTTCTCACGACTTGGTACGAAACGAAAACACTTGCACGAAGAGAGACATTTGTTATAGCTTGCGCTCTCTATTTCCTTCTGTTCCAACCGTTCAACGCACAATATCTTCACTGTGTCGAGAGCTGGGTATAGAGGCTAACGACTTAGGGATTGTTGCCGCACCAAAAGGTTTGGTTTCTGGTCCATTAACCTACACGGGTGAACAAAACGAAATTGTTGTGGTCAACCATTTCGGTCCTAGCGGCGTACTCATTCCCGTTCGCCCCGAACGATTACGCGACGTCTCTACCACCGCGAAAGCTATCCTTGTGTACGTTGCAAGTCGATTCGTTGCTCTTTATTCAACTAACTCTTTGAAACGCTTGATGTCCCTTGTATAGTGTTGAGAAAGAAACAGTTTATGGAGTGCTTGTGAATGACCCGAACTTCAGTCGTTTCTGTGCAGAAAATGTGCTTGTTGTTTGTGGGAAAGGTATTTCGTTACATATCCCTAATTATAATTCCTTTTTCTAACACGCTCCTTGGAACAGGCTACCCAGATCATTCTACACGTAAACTTCTCGGTATATTGACACAAGCCTACAATCTTCCAACTCTTGTGCTCACTGACGGTGACCCGCACGGCGCGTCAATCGCACAATGCTATGGAAAAACCCTACTTAATATTCAGTGGATTGGAGTACGACCATCACAATGTGGGACAGTGTTTTCGGTGATGAGCAACGCGCAAATCCCGCTGACAGCATTGGAAAGAACTGTCGCGAAAAATCTGATTGCAGCAGCTGAACAGAGCGATATACAATTTCAGCGAATAGTTGCGCTTGAAATGCAGACCACACTAGAGCGCGGTTGGAAATTCGAGCTAGAAGGAATTCGCAGTGTTGATGAGAACGTCAACAAAATGAACCCGCTTTTCGAATTGCTTACGCGTGTATTGCCGACGCAATTGTTCACTTGTAGCATTCAACATGAGCTTGATGAGAATTTACTTGGGCAACGAGGGCCTTATCGATAGAGCAATGCATATTGAACAATAGAAAGTTGCCGGTAATTCGGTTTACCATGAAGAAAATTAAAGTTCGATGATTAGAAGCGAACGATTACAAAAGCAATGAATAGTCCGACAAGCATACCGCCCGCGATTGCACCGAAAAGCACGGCTGTTTCAACGTCCACGTTCATGAATGGACCGATATCAATAGTACTCGCTAATAGAGTGGTTGCCACATTCGATGCATCGGTCAATACTGAAGTTTGCGCAATTGGTGCAACCAACATTCTTGGCGCCGCAACATTTCGAGGCCGATTGATACGAAATGCGCATTTTGCTAGAGATGTCGACGTTCTCGAGCGTAGCAAAGTCGTGCCAGAGTTGGCTGGCACGAATGTCGGCAGCATTGTTTGGGATTGGTGTCGTGATGTTGTTGGGTGCTGGCCGGGTAATCGAGGTTGAGTTTGATGAGTGGGAGATCGAAGGTTGTGGAAAATTAAATTTGCAATTCATTTGTATGGTTATGGAAATGGTAAAATCCAAGTACATGTGTAACGAGGAAATGATAATTGTGGTATTGGAAATGTAAGGGTCTAAAAAATCAGAACCTTTTGGAATTCACATCTGTGGTGTTGGAAATGAAGCGATCACAAAGATCAGAAACCATTTGGTATGCACATCTGTGGCACAGCATTGGAAATGTAAGCGCACATCAAAATCAGGATGGTAGAAATTGAGGGCTTGTCTACTCATCTGTGATGAAACGCCATATACTGTACCGTGCGGTATGAAGGTACAAAGACAAAATGGATGAGGTGCGAGGAAATGAAGGACTAATGAGAGCTCAATTTTGATCGGCCAGAAAAGTAGCTAGAATGAACGTCGGCTTGAAAATGTTCGGTTTAGAAGGAGTGGGATAGATCGGGGAGTCGACGGGGACACGCGCTATGAGGCGCTTGGTGAAGTGTACAGATATTGAGTTGTCGATGTTACCAGCCCATTGTAAGGGAGGCGCGACGAAGCGCAGCATGACACGCGCCCTTTTAATTTGGACCTTGCGCAACACAAATGCGTTTCTGTAGCGTCCGAGCCATCCACTTGCGAGCGCACGCACCACAGTATTGCGTGTACTTTTAGCGCGGGCGGCTTTGTGGTGTCTAGGCATTGTACTGTACAACCTGTCTTTCTAGTCAACTACGTTTTCACGAGGACTCGCATGCAAATTATATTTCAACACACACCCCACCCGCGAGATACCCCAACCGCTTCGCCGCTCCAACATCATGGCAGTGATGTTGATGCTACAACGCATTTTCTTACATCATCCGCTGACCAAGTCGCACATCGAAGACAATGAGCCAGGGTGTGCGAAGGTGACGCGTGTGAATACGGAAAAGAACAAGCGTCCGGCTCCGGCAGCAGAAGTGCGGGGGCCGAACGACACGGTGTCGCATATCGAGCAGAAGTTTCCGGGTAACGCGAGGCTCACACATCAGAACACGGCTCACAACCGAGTCGCGTTTCAGACGTTCACCCCATCACTCAGGATGAAGACTATCGTGAAAAAACGCAGCGCTCGCACAGTGGCTTTCCAAGACAAGGGCACGGTGATCGAGGAGGGTGTTGAGGTCGCCATCAACTTCGAACCACGTAAGAAACGGCCAGTTTCACGTTCGTTCATGATGATGGATCCAAATGCTACGCCGTTTCTGGATCGATTTAAGAAGAACATGTCGGTGAGTCGCTAGCTTGTTATTATGCAAGATAGTGTTGCTGCAGGGACGTGGATATGGTACATACTTGGGGCTGCCAGTTCTACAACTAGGACTAACAAATAACTAAATCGCTCGCTTTCATCTCAAACAAAAATGATTCTCTTGCGCATCTAGTGGTTTGTACCTTCACCGTTCAAGTTGAGTTTGACGGTGGTGGTTGATACTGCTGTACAGCTTAACGCAATTTCGGTTGCGTGTCAGTCCTCGACGTTGAGTACGACCAACCAACACACTGAAATGAAGCCAGAGATTGTCTCACAATTCCCAGCGGGTAATGACTGTGAACACAGGTGGTGACAGTTATCCTCATAGCTACAGAACCAATTTTCGTTGACCGTGGTTCATTTCGTCGAAGAAAAAATGCATGGAAATTGCTCGATCCCGTTTGCGCTCGCGTGGTTGTTGTGTCACCGTATGTACGGTAAATTGAACGGCATGATTCAGCGAAGAATAATGCACAACAGCATTGCAAAGTAAAATTTACTTGGTACTTTGCTGTAAATTACTTAGCGCATGAAGAAGCTGAAGCTTACAAGCGGAAATTCATTTCGTTGTTTATCTATGGGTATTGTTAAGTACCGTACATGATGTGCAAAATTGGCGACTAACTTCGATTTGCAGAGTTATCACGCCCTTCACAGGATAGCCGTGTTCCAACTTGCTTGTATTTACACTGGTCGCCTTGGTTCTTAATGCTGTTGCTGAGTGTTTGTATGTGATGTTTTTGTTGTTGGTGGTGTCATCTTGTTAGAGCATTTTCATACAGGGTGCTGACGTGTTCTTGCACATTCGTCCGGTGGCACGTACATGCTTCTGGCAGCACATCCTACCACCGGGGCGCTTGCTACATCCATGACCGCCGCACTTTCCGCACGAAGCTGGACAGCAGGTACGCTTGTTGCTCACGCCCTTCAAACAGGTAGGGTCCGGTTCGCCTGTGCTATTTTCCACACCTGATTCTATTCCCTTTTTGGATTTCACTGGACGCGATTCACCATTCGATTTCTTTTCCTTGTCGTCATCATCGTCGTCATCCTTCTTGTTCTCCTGTTTCGGTTCTGGTGTTGGTTCCACCTTTGTTGGTTGCGGCTCCGGAGTAGGCTCCTTCGCCAATGGCTGTGGTTTCGGTGTAGGAACCACCTTCTTCGGCTCCGGCACCGGCACCGGTTTGGGTGTCTGCGGAACTTGACCAGTCGGTTTCTCCAGCGGCGGGATATCACCGTTCTCTGGGAAGATACCATCCTTCCTCAATTTCTCTGGACCGTACAAACGACCGCGCGCAGTGTACTTACGACTCATCAAACAGGGGGGTGCGAAAGTGTCACACGAGCTGGCATCCAGTCGAATCGATTCCGGACAACACTCGGCACCCATAGTGGCGCAATTGGCCGGCACACACTTCCCGCATTTCTTAGGGCAACAATACAACTCGTTACGAATACCACGCTCGCACTTCGCATCCGAGCCTGCAGGGTTATTTGATTTCGGGTCTTGGAATTGGCGGTGTGTGCGCTTGCGTGTCTGCAACCTCTTGAGGATGACCGCTTTGCGTGGGACTAAGCGTTTCGGGATTTTTGGGGCGGTGTTGTCTACAGGTTTCGCGGTAATTTTCACTTTCAGGTCAACAACTGGGTGTGTCTTGTTGATGTTTGCGAAGTAGGCGTTGTAGCGTGCGACAACTTCGGGGGTGTCAGTGAGAACGGTCGTGCGCACGTGGTCGTAGCGGTTGTCGCCATAACCAGAAAACATCTTGCCACTGGCTTCGGTGCGTACCCATTCGTTATCGACGAGAGTGGTAGTCATAGTGTTGTGCAATTGATACATGTGGGCATCGCGTTTCGTGGAATACATCTTGTTGCGGAATGCTTGTACGTCCTGCGTGTTGCGAATGCAGATACCCGCGATTTCGTGGCCAGTACCAATGTTCTCCATAAACCGCACGGATTTCGTACCAAATTCGTTGTTTTGAACTACGATAGAGCATTTTGCATTGTTATGGAGGAGATTGCCCTTGACCAGAACATAGCGAGAACCAGAAACGACGTTGATTCCGTGGCGGTCGTTGTTCTTCGCCACAGAGTTGAGCATAGACACGTAGTAGTATTGGTCGATGGTGTACCCGTCCTTTCCGTTGCCTTCGGAATAGCAATCTTCCATGACGAGGTAGTACGACCAGGCGGTGTTCGCCCCGTGGGGGTCGAAACCATACCACTTGTTGTTGAGAATTCGGAAATTTTTCATCCACACCCAATTAGCGAGATGAGTGTAGACACCGAATCGATTCTGAGGTTCGCCAGGAAGATTGTGACGATTTCCATCTTGAGTGATGTCGAGGATACTGACACGAACCGTGTGCCTGGTACGAATCATGCCAGCCTTCGGGAATGGTGGAGATTCGGGATGTACTTTGAGAGTGGTTGCGTGCATCCCTTTACCTTGAATGCAAGTGTAGGAGGGCATATGGAATTGTGTTTGAATCCAGTAGGTACCAGTATCGAAACGAAGTGTACCGCCACCCATCGAGTTGAGTTTCATCAAGTGCTCGTCAATAATCGGACCATAGTCGAGAATTTTGGGATCGTTAGGAAGTGTGATGATGTTTTTGCGGCAATAAGCAAGATTATCTTCGACTGGGAATGCATAGTCAGTGGTGTCGAATCTTGCTAGACCTTTCGTGGCCTCATCATCGAGTGGTACCCAATCGATCTTACGTTTGCCACTTGCAATAGTGATGGAGATGAGCAGCAAGAAGAGGAAATGGAGGGTAGAAGCAGTCATGATCAAGTTGAAGTTGAAGGGGAAGGGTGTTAGTTGAGTCAAGATAAAAGAATGGGATGATTTGGGGCGAGGTGAGGTGAGGTGAGGTGAGGTGAGGTTTAAGTAGAGGAAGACAGAAGAAGAAGAAAGGAAAAGAGTAGAGTACAGTAAAGTATTGACGCTAGCGGCGGCATTGGCAAAGGGAGTAAGAAGAGAAGATGCTCGAAGCACATGAGAGAGATAATGCGTAGTGGTCACACAGTGAAGATAAAAGGAGTGAGATGCACGTGTTAGCTATCGCTGAAGTGGCGGTACATGTGCTCGATTCATAGGAGTGTGAGGTAATGGAATAAGAGCCATTAATACACTGATTGCCGCCGAGGATACGACGGTCCCTCACGACATTGACTGTTCGACACGATTAAAATGTGCTGCAGTCAGTGGGTTTGGGAATGGGGATGATTCCTCATTGCTGGTACAATACAGTACCGTACTGTACTGTACAGTACTGCACTGCACTGTTCAGGGTTGGGGGTGTGGATTTCACAAGTGAGACTTGGGACTTTGCAAGTGCACCTGTCTGACAAAAATAACGGTCCGTCTTCTATCCTCGCAGAGTTCAAAAAATCCGCTGATGTACGTGGCATGAATACTGATATTGTTCCTTACTTGGTGATCATCTTTCATATAACTACGACTCCACTCTATTTCGATTTTCAAACAATTTTCTATCGTTCCTACCGGACTGCCCCAACGCTTCTAGTGTGTGTGCTACTTTGCTCACGTTATTGGTATTGGTAATGGCAATGGTGGTGGCTGTGCGAGTGAAAGGAGCAATACTACTGTAGTAGGCTGGTGCTTTGTTCAGTTCACTAAGCCACTGATACTTTTCTTTAACACCAAAACCCCACTCGCTCACAAGACATATACTCACACTCTCCCCTATTTCTGTCTGCCTGTCTCTCACCCACCCGCCCGCCCATCCACCCACATTCACACTCTCGATCTATCACGCTCACACTTGTTCAGGTAAAGTGTCGATGTACCTTGAGATGAGCGATGCAAAAGCTCACTCGTTGACGAATGTATTCGCTGTATCACCAAAGGCGAAAATTGGAGATGGTACGTTGGGGGTACACAGTCGTTTGACGGTACATAAAAGCACAGTACTGTATAGTAGGTGTACTGTACTGTACTGTACCAGTATGGGCACGGTTTCAAGAGTACAGTAACTGTATTATATTAGTATACTAGTCGTTTTACGAAACTCTGATTGAATAGAGCGCAGCCTTAAGCCGTGATATCTATCACTATTTTGCAGCTACAGACACGTTTTTGTGCTTATCATCTATCGTCGTCACTTTTGCTGAACACTGTACCGCTCTATCCTTGCCGATCCCATCGTCAACTTGCACTAATCCGTCTAGAATGCCACGTTCCAATCGTCTTCTTGCTTGTGCTCCTGTTCTCGCCTAACACCTGATACTGCTTTGTTGCCTTTATTTTACTTTCGCCAACTAAACTTCTTCCTATTGCTTTTGCTTGTCTCGAATGTGATTGGGTCTGCTCACGAGCTCACTCTCTGTGTTCTACGCACTCTCATTCTCACTTGCCAGACGATATATAGTCGGTACGTTAGCTTTTTTGTACACAAGATTAACTTAGCATTTGCTTCTAACATCTGATTCTAACCGCTGCAGCAACTGCCTTTTTCTAATGCAAGATGTTATGTAATTAGTTGCACATGGATTTGTTGCTACTCTATTGATATGGTATTACGGTACCTTCTGGCGGTACGGGACATGTACTAAATTTGACATGAGCTGTACCTTACTAATACTACCGTACTGTACAGTACTGCACACAATTATGAGGAATTCGAACATGGTTCTACGCATTCCTCTCACAAGTAACCCTAACCGTGGTATTGTTCTTGCATTTATTTTCAAATTTCATCGTGATGGTTTTGTGTTGTGCGATTACATCATCGGTGCGGACGGTGATCGATTCAATTGAATTCACTAATTCATAATCACACGCTTCGTAGTCTATATCTGTCTGTATTTCCTACTAGTATTTCAAATTTTCATTTTCATGTTAGTGGCGGTATTGCTTCGTGTACAGGTACTGTACTGTATGGTACAATATTATTCCGTATTGATCGATCATCATTTGATTGAGAACTCTGGGATATATTTTCCATATTTCCATATCATTATGCTTTTAGTTACCGTCATCAACATCACATCCAAAAATAACTTGCTATTTCCCTATTTTCATATTTGATGTTATTACGTTCACTTACCTTCTCGTACTGTACGAGTACAGTACTGTTACCCGCTATCGATAACAAACGATTACATGCTCGCACCTCGGTACGATTCCCATTTATTACCGTGATGACATGTTGCTAACCTTCCCTTTCATTTCATTTCTACTGGAAGTACTGTACAGTACTGCACAGTATTTTGCTTCCTTTAAGTCTTTCATGCTTTTACTTGTCTGTCCGTCTTGTTGTTTGCTTCGTTTCTGACGTATCCTACTGCAAGCTTGATCGCTCACTCTATTTATTTACAGTTATTCCAAACGTTTTCATGATTCCATTTTCTTTCTAGTCTCTTCTATACTCTCTCATCGCTGTAGGTTTTGAGAGGGGCTGCACCATTTCACACTCTATTGTACTTTCTGCTCCAGTACTACGCTAGTGTAGTAAATTGTGCTACAATTCTGTTCATTTATTTCGTTTCCAGAACATATCGCTGTTCATTCTGCTTGAGTTTTACTGAATGCGGCACTGGCGAAGGATGTTATGCCAAGTGTCGTTTTTCTGTGTGGTGTTGCTGAGTTTAGTATGTCCGATAGGCGAACACAATTCTATACCCCCTAAAATTTAATTAGAAATAAAGTAATCATACACTGTGTTGATTAACTCGAAAAAAACGAAACCTTCTGTACTCCGAAAAACGAAGTGGTCATG
>JAAUYH010023283.1_pt1 | contig 17482 bp, 5 predicted proteins | sample 7278061 | NCBI WGS metagenome assembly JAAUYH01 (sample SAMN14350203, study PRJNA611818) | marine sediment metagenome | isolation source: surface marine sediment (0.6m) | place: French Polynesia: Moorea | collected 2018-08 | reverse complement strand
TAAAAACAGCTGATTTTGAAAATTCTGTCAATTACCCTTGACTTTCCGTTTGGCTATCCTTCTGAATATTTCATAGAGCACTGTAGGAGACCTATCATTCTAAAACACAAAGAACTTCGAACTATGGACTTCAACAGATTGAACTATACTCCAGTCCGCAGAACCATTTTCGAAACTATTTTTCAGAAAATAATATTTTGAGCCCAGCTTTCTCAAAACTCAAAACGTATCAAGAGATATGGACGAAATAGTAAGTTTACATTTTTGGTTTCCTTGCTTCATGTATGTCCGAACCATCTAATCGATTGACTCAATGCATTACATTCGCACATCATGAATCTATTGGAATAATATGCCTACTAGAAGTCTCAAACGTTAGGCCTGAGAAATGCGGAACGTACTACTTCGACTGGGACTCTTATCGAAGATAAGACTTGTTGTTTCATTCCGAAAGAGAGTGTTATGAGATTTCGCTCGAGATGGGTTTGTTTTAACGTATTCGAAATTATAGAAAGGATCTATTATAGCTGATGTTATTAAAACTAAGATTTCTTGCGGTAAAATTTAGAAAGCAAGTAACAATGTTAGAACATTAGGGTAGAAAAAGTAGAGGGGTCCACTAAATAACACAGAAGTCACTACAGGGCCCATCAAAAGAAATTCGTCTTAGTGTAGTAGTATTTGCGAGAAGAACAGCAGAGATTTAAATATACTCTTTGGAAATCCTTAGTTTTTGTTTGAATACAATGTATATCAGCAAAGTACAAGGCGGATCTTACAACTGACCAAGCACCTTTTAGCGATGAAGCAATGTGCCACTAATGGAATTGTTGACTGTATATGCGCTTTTTACCGATAGAACCCAATCTAAGACGCATCATCCTGCAATAGAAGTCAGTTGTCCACAGTCAGTTTATAGTCGGTACGAAACTGGGCCATCACTCAATAACTGCTTCTGCTATTCCATTCTTCATCTGCATGGACCGATTAGAAGAATAATTTCTGGCTGTTACCATGAAATAGAATACAAAAGTAAGCACCCTGGATAATCGTGAAATCCATAGAATCCTTTAATAGAGAAGGGCAAAATGAAACATTGTAAGATATTGTATATCACACCATCGTAAGGTGAATACAAATCAGAGTGCATGATGAAAAAGGGAAACTACCAAACCTTTGAGAAATTCTGCATTGTTGCTCAAAATTTTTCTGAAACAACAGCTATGGTCAAGCCGTGCTTTCAGATACAGATTTGATTTACGCAGACCTAAACCGAACTTAAAATCTGGGCAACCAGATGTGTGATACGTTTATGAGTTAAAGTATCTGAAGTTGATTTACTTAGATCAATAATACAATGCATGCTCATCGAGGACAATAATGTTTGGAGCTGTTCCTATTCTCCTAAAACCAATTCTAGAATGAAATTATAGCTTAAGCCCGTACTTATATGAAGTGACTCTGAAAGAATATAAACAAATAGTCCCTCCAAATGACGTTCCTCAGAACCTATAATTGCACAAACGCTTTATTTAATACTCTTTTTTGAATTATAGAATTACATTGAACTCTGTGATCAAGATCAAGGAGCTTTCGTTTTCAAGCCACCAATAAATAAGAAGGTGCGTAATGTGCAAAATATTTTCGGGCAGAATTATGAAATTAAGTTCTCTTGAATTGGTCGGGAGTAGTTTTTATGCTCGAATAATTGTTCTTGCTTGAGCGAAATCAGATACAGATTGGATTACCTAAACTGGCGTACAAGAGCGATCATGAATATGGGCTGAGCCTTTTGTTTTTTGTCTCCTGGATTCATCACTTTATTGACGAGCAAGTTATTCTAGCTCTCGTCAGGTCGAATAATACAGACGAAACTCTTTCCAGACTTTCTTTCAGTATTTCAATTGACGATCTGTATGTGGAGTGTATTCCTTACCAATTTTATTCATCGATTGACGGATATCTCTCGATCCCTTTCTTTTCTGTATAACTTCTTCCTCAATTTAACTTCTCTAGTTATCCTAGTCACCAAGTTCAAGTAAATTGCTCGATTCTTCTCATTCAATGGATTTTTCAGTGACTGCAAGTGCAGCAATTCCCTTTATAACTTTGAGTTCGGTGGACGGTAGCAAGTTTAGCGTACCTTCAACATCTGATCCATGTTGGGATATCGACTTAACTTCCTTGTCTCTCTAGAAATATAGGATTAGAACACATTGTAGTTTAATTACTGTCATGTATGCGAAAGATTAATACCGAAAACTGTAAACATTGTTCAATCTGATTGGTGAATCGAAATCTCAACTTTTCAATCTGACTGAAGTGGATTCATGGATATTAGGAATACAGAGTCAGTGATAAGGATGAGCGCAGTAAATACAACGAATCTTGATATTACTACCACCCATCGATATATATTCTAAGCATGATGTATAGTTAGGTACAAAATTTTTAAGTGGTCTCAAATTTCAGTGAACCTATTGCTCAAAATTCTATCTTTGTGGTTTTGAAATTCAGTTACTGATTTACGAGACGACATACTTCGGAAAATTTCTGTTGCTATTGAGCCCTGCAAGAGTCGTAATTATTGCAGACATTGCTCAGTACAATAGAATTTATTTATTTATGGAGTGAATTATCTCTGCATATGGCGGAAGAGTGGATGACCACTTCACAGAGTGGCAAATCAGGAATTGAAAGACGGAAGGTTTTATGTGTAACTTGTGCATACTGATTACAGTCGCGTTACGCCGGCGTGTCAAGTTAGAGCATAATTGTCAGGTCCGGAAGAAGGTAAGAGAAAGTACTTATTGAGAAATTAAAGAAGGAACTAGTTTGGGGAACATTTAATACAAGCATGACCTACTTGCGATCCTATACCTCATTCATAAAATATTCTCTCTGAGAGTAATATGGAATAATTGCAATTCTTCTTTTAATTGTAATTATTTTATTGATTGAGTTCTCTTTTTATGATGGTGTATCGCAGATGCAGCAAAAATGGGTCGTAGCCCTGGTTGTTCAAGAATTGGTAAGATCAGCGCTCAGTCGAGTCCCAGATGATTTAAAGTACTCCGTTCTGGAAATTCTGGAGCGTTTGATATGAGGAAGTACGTCTTCAATGTTACATTAAGTTGAAAACAAGGCTCAATAAGAGATTGGTCTTTGCTAGACATTTGCTGTTTCGACTCAAGCTTTCTACTTCTTTCACTCGTATTTTCCGCAGACGACCAATGTCAGCAAAGGACTTGTTGCTCACATTTTTACAAAAATACGCGCTTCTATCTAAGATTATCTGATATTAGCAGTACTGATCATTCTACAGTTTCAGAGCTTCTCCCTATAACGTTTTTATTTTCTGGCTTTAATGCCTTCAAGCAAATAAGTATATAATATTATATTGTGTTCAGTGAGGCAAATTTACTTGTTCCGGGTTGAGTTTCATTTTCGGCCCTGCTAGGTATAATATGTTTCCCTCCGAAATAATAGACTCACTATAGCAGGGATTGGCAGACCACCTAGTGATATTACTATTTATTTCTGAGAATGTCACTAGTTTTTATTTGATTCTTCGCTTGCCATACGATCTGTTTACAGGAACATTGAATTATTAACTCAATGGTTATCGACAAAATTCTTCGAGCGACATCACGAAAGCAATCTTACCATCGTCCATTTTAATGTAGAACAAGATACACCGTAGTTTTATTTGTTTGCGAAAAGCGAAAAGCGAAGCACAGAAACCAGTACGATCCACAAAGCTCTTGTATATGAACTGGGAGTATGAAAGCCAACTCACGAAAATATAGCATGCAACGTTAAAATTGAGGAAATTCTTATAAATAATGAAAAAAAACGGGAAGATCGATCATCCAAGGAACCAACTGTTCATATTCGATAATTATAGAAGCTGGTGCTAAGACAAAGTGAATTAGATTAATTGATTGATTGATAAACGCATAATTAAGCTCGTCTTGCCAAATTTAAATATAATTGAGAAAGTAGTATTTACGTACCTGATTTTATTGATAATGATGGGAAAGACAGTTATATTGGTAACAAAATTTTCGGCATGTTACTAATAACTTGTTTTTACTCCCACTCGTGTGAGTCAGGTTACATCAAATCCAATGATACTTGTGCTGAGTTATCTTTGTGAAATTATTATGATTCAGTTCATAATGATAGTAGTGATACATCAGAGAGGATGCTCATAGATGAAATTTGCATTATTATTTCGGTCTAAATGGACCTAACAAAATAACCGTTGATCGTTATATTAAAGGGGTATCAAGACGGATCTATGAACAAGTCTATACCATGTATTTTAACGTACGGCGTGAGATGAAGAAAAGGAATTACCATACGAAAGGTCGGGGACGGTCTTAGCCATCATCGACGATTTGGATTTTCTTCGAAATTACGACTAGAAGCTAAAACGAAAATTAGTATTTCTTTTCACGAGAACTTGAACCTTTTCCCACACCGAACTCTCTGGTTGCGAGGTAAAAGTAGAAAATTACTTGAGTCCACTAATCATAAGTTCCTATAACACAAGTAAGCTTCAATAAAACGATTTTTAGGGAAAGCCGATGGAGCCTAGTCGTAAGGAATGTCTCCAAAGATCCTCCGATTATCTCTCACTAGACAATGTATACAAAGCTGTCATTATGTACTTCTCTTTGAAATGATTACTTCGCTGTAGATCGCTTCTTTTTCCTTACCAGAAAATGATTCGTTCTGGATCCACGGTATCTATACTATTTAAAACAGAGATCGACCTCACGGCACCATTCTGTGCTAGTTTAAGCTGAGATTACTGGTTCATTCCAAAAAAAAAATCAGATCTACCTGTTGCGCGAGTGTACTTGTTTGGAAATGCACGATAACTCAAATACTCCTTTTACCGGACAAATAAAAGGAAATATAATTGCAGTGAGTTATACTATCGTGATCAGCTAGGGATGAAGATATAATTGAGATAGAAACTGAAAAGAAAGCTAGGACCGCAAGCCGAAATTTTGAGTACCATTATGTCAAAATTCTCTCGCATGCTCTCGGATGGTTGGCAAGGCAGAGAATCATATAATAGAAATATAGGAACTGCCAACTGAATTCCCAAGCTCTTTCTTAGAGTATTCTGGATGGATAGCGCATCCCTTATGTACAGCATTTCTGGTTTTCAGTCTGTGTTGAATAGAATCATATTCCTCAGTAGCATATACATAGACATATCTTGGTTTGTACAAGATGTTAAAACCACCCGTAACTCAGTTCCGAACCTGAAGCAGGTCATGTTAGATTTCAGGAACTGGGCTTCCCAGTAATACAAACAGCACGATAGTGCGAAACTGAAGCACTATGTGTATATTCGCTAATTTTACAAGGACTCGACCAACCTGCGACCATGAAGCTACATTTATACTCTTTTTTTGCATCTAATTTGAAAAATGCGATTTTCCGATGTTCATGCTCGGCTATCGCTGTTCCAAGGTGCATGTTATCTGTATGTATCTTATGCATCTTATATCTTGCAAATAAAATAATTAATGCGAAACATTTGCACGATCGCCACAAATCTAATTTGTTGTTTGATTTCCAACCACCTGGATTGCATAGTGGATACAAACTGAATCATTACCAAACGAGACAATGAATGGCATACCAGATTCAAAGTGAAACAGAATTTCGAATATCGTATTGTTGATACTCTAAGGAACGTGCATCTTCCTCTTGAATTTGAGATGAGGCAACTACGATTGCATGAAGAATAAGAGGGATTAAATCGTGAAGTGACAAACATTGCACCTCAAATTTATTGACCGAAGCTGCCTAGGTACGAAGTATTTTAAATGAAATAGCCAGGTTCATGCCGTAGATGATTTTCTACGGATGAAATTTCTCTAGGATTGTAGTAAAATAAAGTGTTTGTGAAACAATGAACATCTAAGAAATAGAAATATTAATAAAAATAGCTTGTACAAGCTTCATGCAGTTCTTTAGCAGTTCTTCAGGAGTAAATATAAATGTATTGCTAAAATGGAATATTGCCGACTATTCTCCGAATTCTGGTGAATAATGATCATTGAAAGGTACTGCAGATCATAATCAAAAGACATAAGTTCGGATTTCAAAGCAATCGATTATTTCTTAATCTCTTTCACTTCAGCTAAGAAGGTCTTACGGCATCCAAAGATTCGCTAAATACCGCATATTTCTGGAATAATGAATATCGATACATCATTAGGAGTTTTCTGAAACAGGAAAGCTTTGACAGTGAATGTGCTGTTTACCATCTCCTATTCCAGTTGCGGAGCCAATTGGTTTCAGTTTGAAGCTGAGAGATTTAGTTCCTTTGGAACAGAAAGTAAAGCGGCGCGTCCAGTTTCAGCCAATAGGCGGACAAACAACTCATATTGTCGATTTGTTTAGAATCTACTAGAACCATACCGGCCAAATTAGGTTTTTAAGGTTCGGGCGACTATTTCGAGAGAAGGATTTGCGGTTCTTGTGTTCTTATTAGTAGCAGCACTCTAAATAACAGCATGAATATTTGTTCGTGAAATATTCTGATATTAGTATTTAAAGAATGGCGCAAACTTTGAACTAAATTGTTTAAATTTAAATAGCTTCGATTGATTTGTTATAGAACTAAATAAATTAACACTTCAATAGTTTCAGTTTTTCATCATGACTTGTTTTTTAGACCTGATAATTATCAATACAAGCAGATAAACTCCTTAATCTGCGAACATAACAATATAGTCTAATTTTTCTTCTATCGAACTAATGTTTCACGCAGAACTTTCGGATAGTGCAGAAACTGACCTTAAAGTGAGAGAAACCTGAACAAGACTGGTATATTACTATCGAACAAGCTGGAAGACTCTTTCATAGACTGGGATGGACACACATCATTCTGAAAAGCAATGAAGTCATATTTGAAGAATTCAAAGTTTCATTATTTCATTTTCTTGTGTCATCGAATATCAAACGATCTTATGATCGAGTTGAATATTTCGCGCACTGATTCATTTATAAATAAGCTGCTAATCCCTAGTTGGACTTTGATGGGAAGCAGGCAGAGTACAGGTCTTCTTCTTCGCTGCAAGAACAAAGCCATGCATGATTGATTCGATCATCTTTCTTACCAACGAAATTTGTATAAATACTTCAGTTACTTACCATAGGTCAACAAAAGCTCAAATTTAAAATATATGATTGACGATGGGTGAATACTTTGAATAAGGTGCAAAATTGGCAATGATTAATACAGGGAATCGATACTCAATCAACAATGCTATTTGGATTCAACCTTATCCTACTAAGAACGGCTCGAATTTGATACGGCGGTTAAACTATTTTTTTGCTATTGGAGTTTAGCAGAAACTCCTCGGAATGAAGTTTGCACGAATAATAAGTGACTAACTACTTGCAGTACATTTCCAACCTTAGATCTAATAATATGAATCACTATTCAAAAATTTATTCGAGGTGTTGTACTACACCCTGGTCTTATCTTACGATAGATCTTATCTATACACATTGAAACGGTTTGTATTCCGTATGATTATGGTTCGTTGAAGCACTCAGCAACTTCGTCAAATGATTGCTGGTAAAACTTATGCATTGGCTTCGGTCTTTACAGAATCAATCTTTAAATGGGCCTGATAGATCTACAGATCTTTAGGTTTTTCTGAATTCTTTGCTCTTTTGACACGGTTGAAATATGAAACATCTTTACTTCAATCCATGACATTCTTGAAGCCTCTATCTATGAGTAACATTGCACTTGGAACCCAATTCAGATTTTTTATGTTGGCTAATGTCCGTCAATTAATCCTGCTGATAACGTGATAAGGAATTAGCGATCATCCACTATGGCTCGGGAATTTCGAATAATATAGCTCGGATACGAACTAAATTAGGTGTGGCAAATATTTCGGACAAGTTTTCTACTTAAAAAGTTCTAGCGGGATTATTGAGCATCTCTTTAGAACACATTTTTAAAGTTTGATTAAAGACGCGATTGAAATTATATGAATACTAGAACGAAATGCAGGAGTCTAATGATCAAAATAAACATGATAATCTTCTTCAAGAACAAAATTGAAGGTACAGAGATTTTTGAAATTTTCCGTTCTTTCCTTTCCATTACACTTATTTGGCTTTCCAAGCAATACCTAAATACAATGAATTTTCAGAATATCTGAATATAGAGTAGCTTTAGAAACAGGCGGCAACGGAAGTTTCAGTCATAAGATATTATTTAAAAATGGAAAACAACTTTGATGCAAATCGACTGGTTAAGGAAAACGAAATATTCTATTACTATATAACCTTTTCCATCTGTTTTCACCGGAGCACAAATATCTTCCGGGAGAACAATGACAGTATTTGAGTTCGGAGCCATTTTAATAGACAATTGCATGTATCATTGTCTAGTTTATCAAACCTTTATGAAATTGTTATATACCCTTTTTCTAACTTTTCTTCTAGTATTGGACTGTTCAATCGTTTTATAATTCGAATAAACCTGATACGGACCCATTTAAGACTTATTTGAATATCGAAAAGCTTGTAGTACTATAGGCCGCGACATGGCCAACCAGCTAGCACAATGAGGATTAGATGCTCATTAACAGAAATGAGACCAGCGAAAGTCAAACAAGAGTGCCATACGACATGAAAATTCGTTTCATATTACTTTTGGATAAAATAATCCTAGTGCAGCGCTTTCGTGTTACGCAATAAATGTTAAGGCAACTTTTTGAGGCGGCTGGTGCTACAATTATATCGACATATAACTTTAGATTAAGTAAGAAAAGGAAGGGACAGTACGAGATATAATAATAGGTGAATGCTGAAATCGGAAGTCCTACGTTTGACAAGATTAGCGGCTGCTTATCAAAATGGCCAGATAATGACTTGCGTTTGTTAAATTAAATGTTCACGATTTTAACTCACCTGTTAAGTGTAACAGTGCATGAATCTATTAATGAGTCTGTAAAAGAATTCGAATTCCCGTTACCTTTGTGAGAAAATGTAACAAACTGCATAGTAAAAGTGATGTGTGCCTCCTACTGACTCAAATTTTCAATAATTGTTCATAATTGAAAAATCACGTAAGGGATGGATTGTCCATAATTCTATCGACTAGGTCATCGCTGATCAGGACCATTTCATTTTTTCATACAACCACAAGTTGAAATAAATCTGATATTCTAATTTATTGGGATAATTGTCAATACGTGATGGATTCCCCTTTATTCGTCTTCATTTCACCAGCTCTGGATTTCATACAGTTAATAAACGATAAGAAGTAACAATTGAGAATGTAAAACCATTCCTCCCATATTGTCTCAAATAGATGATCTGCGTTATGTGCATTTGCAGGACGCTCTCGAATCCTCGTCTTCAGCAATTCCCAAGAATTTTGAATTCGATTTAAATATAGACTTTGAACTGAGCATTTCATGACATTGGCACCATTTGCATCCTTGCGCGGAGCAACCGGTATCACTCGATGCGTTCCAAAGATGTCTTGCTTAAATACAAAATTAAATGTGCTTCCAAATTGTAGTTTCGCTAGTATTATAATTTTGTCTCCCAATATCTGATTGTACTTTTATTGCTTCAATGTCCCTTCAACGCGATCGAGCTGTGTTTTAGCACTCATACAAATCATCATAATACGGATAGCACTACGTATCCAAACTTAAATGTAACTCGAACTCAGAGTTAGCTTCTCGCCAAACACGCTGCTTGAGTGTCGTTGGACTTAGATTTTATGACAATTCGTCACCAAATAAACCTTATACCACATTGATACGTCCCATTTTCATGACTTTTAGCCCATACGAAGCGATCACGTAAGTTATTCGCAGATAAACATGGCTTGGGCACACCAACACAATTTTTGACTCCATTCGACCTTAGTGTCAGTCGCTTATTAATTAAATTAATGCTAAATCGGACAGACAGATTAAACGTGGCGCAACGAATTATTCCAGTTTGCGATGCTTTGCATCAATTAATTTCATTTAACTTTCGTATCGCTCGGCGATAATCTACGTTTGCGCCTACCATTTCCTGTTTTTTTCGAATCTTTAACGCTTGATAATTTTTGATACTTTAGATTTATGTAATTTGCAACACTCTGCCATATTTTAGCCACCCCTCTGTGTGCCTAACTGCTGGTTTTGTACAATGAGTCGACATCAGTTTGGATAGTATTGGGGTGAAGATATCGCGTCATACCATTATCTCAGAATTAGGTGTCGAAATTTCAAAAATTTGAGCAATTGGCGTAAGGGAGATTGAATCAAAGCAAATCAGATGTTTTTCTTTCGTCCAGAGTATAAAGATTTGTGTAACACAGAGACGTACGGTACTGTGCACTAATTCAAGGCAGAAATTACAACGAATTGTTCCTTACCTGCAATGAAATGAAGATAGTAGTACAGAAATAATTCCAGGTTGTTGACGCATGCTTTATTCAGCATTCGAGAAATAGTGTTGTATTTTACATATTTTGATTCGTAGATCTCTGCTGTTGCGATATTGTTTTTAGTTTCTGAATTTTGGTTAATCGCAAATAATGAACGCAATTTTCTACTGGCGCCGCAGCCTAATTAAAACTTTTGACCATGTATACCTAAATTATGGATGGATCTACTGCAATCACGTTTCTTGTTTGGTTTTACACTCTTATATCCACTTCATAGTGTTATTCACTAGATCAATGCACCTTCAAATCCCGTCCGGATCTTGAAATGATGTCTACGAGCAGTTGGTAGAAGGTATCGCATTGTTCGATCTAATAGGGATTTTTCGCCTTGCGGCAGTACGAGCTAAAATTTAGTATTGCAGTAAATTCCCCGAATCACTTCCGTTTAGTCAGAAGATCAATACCAATTTTCGTACAAACAGAAAAGTTCAGCTCGGCAACAGGCTCACAAGTTGAATTCATCAAGCAACTGCGTTGGAGACGAATCTTTCAGTGGAGTTATAGACGTGAAGGAAACCAGGTGGTGGAAACTCAGGCTGTCTATATCGGTGACCGAGAAGTCGAAGCCGATAGACTAAATAAATGGTATAATAGAACAAATATTTTAATGACCTGGCAAAGAGCTTACTGCTTATGTCAGCAAGTAATGCTTGTAATAGTGCATTACTGTGTCGTCGGTTGATGCAGGTAATAGTTCTTTGTGGTATCAGTAAATAAATGCTAGCATTATCTGCTGATAACTATTCTCTGTGAGCTTAAATCAAACAGCTTAAGATAATAAAACCCAAAATGAAACATAGAAAATGAAGATAAAAGCTAATTAAAAGGAATAAGGAAAGGAAGCGAAAAGGGAGTAAATGAAGAAATGAATGATAAAATATTGCCTGTCAAGACCGCTGCCGTCCATTTTCGCTCACACTTTGTCGCCGTGTACAAGACCTGTCTATTTGGATGTGCTAATGTGAAATGAAGAATGCTAGGGAACTCCTTTTAACACCTACACTAGAAGTATTGCATAAGAAGAAAACATATTCTGCTTGATATGCGGTGCATCACTCACATCAATACAATACAGTAGTTTCAAATTCTATTCCAATCTTGTAATCACTGCCGCTATTTCTTTCTCTTCAACGGAAAAACAAATTACATTCTTGACATGTTTACAAATCAGATCTGAAACTTCTAGCACACACCATCCCACAGTATTCAGGCTGATCTCAAACGTACGGCTCCCAACATACATAAAAAAGCGGCTGTTTGAATCTCGTACCTAACACTGGACCTCATTTTGGTGTTCACCAGTACCAAATCCGATTCAATTGCGACAACTTGCTAGTAATAAACAGTTCGTAGGATACGAAAATTCACCTGCCCGTGATCAGAGTGGACATACTTCTCATAGCATGCACTCAAAATAATCCAATCGCCACTGTTATTTCCAATACTCTATCTACGATTAGCCTCACTACTTCCTCTCGCCTCTAGATTTTTCATAGCCTCCGTTTCCGGAAATGATCTATTCAGATCTAGATCAGAAACCCACTTAAATCCGAATCGCCTTCTATTAATGCACAGGAGATTGGTAACGTCTCATCAAGTTACTTTCAGCCCGCTACCGTACTATTTAGTTACACTACTTTTCACTGCTTAGACAAAATTAGCGGTTAATAAAACCAACTATGTGCGTCGCTTGATACACTCTCGGGCTTCGTCGAGCATCTCTTCACGTTATCCGAATCGCAAATTTTTCATGATACCTTCACTTAAAATCTCTTAACGTTTTCTTAGTGTTTGCTGATTGTTTCCCGAAAACATCATTTCCGTGATTTCCTGCTTATGAATGGGTAGTAGGAGAGATATGTCGTGCTTCTACTCCTTCTAGCTCGTGTATTCCGGAAAAACAAGAAGTCAAAAAATGTTCATCGTCATCGTTGTAGCGCAGAACAAGCCGGCAGGCAAAAAAAACAACAAACACCACCAATATGTACCTGGCCTAGTAAACCTGAGGTTGGGAGAGCGGTCCACGCGTCGCGCCGTCCTTATGCGGAGTTTGATGGTTAAGCTCAGGGATTTTTAGGCGAGAGCACTGTGAAGTATGCTGGAGTAAGTAAAGGATCGAAAATCTTCACTCTAGTTCTCCTTTTTCGAGAACGAGTCCAGGCATGGATCGAATCTACTTTTGTCATTTCAAAGATGAGAATTCGTACCATCTGATGATGATAATTGCTGATTATCTGTGTGATGCATGGCACGCGAACGATAGGATGGGTTCGATGGATCAACGATTATTTTATTAAATGTCTGAGAAAGAGAGGTCTATTCCAATAGATGACTACGGAAGAAACAAGTCCGTATTTCGAGATATTGCTGAAATCTATGGGCTAAACGAAGAATCAGAAGTAACGATTGGGACGAGTAAGACATCTTAATTCTATTTACCGGTTAATTCGACTCAAAAGGGAAATCGACTGGATGGCAGAATTCTCAACCTGTTCAATGATATTTGGGCAAAAGTTAACTGAACAGAAATTAATATCGACAGATTGTGGAGAATGGATGTGTGGAGGGAAATAGAGAAATTTAGGAATCAGCAGAAGAAGTAAAAGTTCTAACGAATAATTGTTTGGACTGGAACGAATTAGAATTATTCGACGCGCGATGATGCATGCAAGAAAGACAAGTGACTTAGATAGTGCATAGAAATTAGAACATCTTAAGCACCCAAAACCTAAAATGCTTCCGTAGCAGAGTTGTTGGAACAAGGTTCATAGTCCTTCTCCTTCCGATAAAATTTGGATCACAATGCTCTTGGTATCTACTGGAGAGCGTCGAAACTCACAGAAACCTATTCTACTCTGTACTAGCATATTATTCAAGTACCATTCGTTTCATGTAATGAACTGGAACTTCATTGAGATGAAACGATCACCATCTCTTTCTTTTGATTTTTTTTCTGTTCAACATATGGTCTGCGGTATTACTCGCTATTCCCATCATTCATTGCCTAGATCTAAGGTGTTCCAGTGTGAAATGGAACCATGTACATACCACAGGAACCGAATCTTACTTTTCCTATAGGAAGAAATGAAAACTAGTTCAGCAAGCTATGTTCTTTTATCTTCCTTTAGTAGAAAATTGCGTCATGATCTAGAATATCGTAAAGATACGACTGTCTCGTGCGTAATCAAACCGTCGATGCATGGCTCGCTTCGTTCATTGATTGCTGCACACGAGTTCCGTTTGATCGCATGTTGCAGGCGACATCACATACAAATCGCAGAAAAGATTCGAAACATCAACATTTAACTAATTTTTTAAAATATTTGGATATTTGACGGCTGAAAGGAACCATAAAATCAAGACGAGTATTAAGGGAAACTTACATTTGCAACACCGGACGGACGCGAAGACAGGCAAACTAGCCTCGCGCAACTACTTACGTGTGATCCTATTCGTTTTCAGACCTACATCAAAACAAATAGGGCTCCCTTGTTTGAGTTATGATTATTAGACCCATGCACAGCTGTATTAGGGCTCTTGTTCTAATGGTTCTCGGGCGAGGGGCACCATCAAAAATGGCAATAGACCTGGGCATAACAAAACTCGAAAGCAAAATGATGATTCAGTTTGCTCAATACAAAGTACGTTGACTTCTCCCTTATAATGATAAATAATTCACAGTATTTTAATTTGCACTTAATGACTGGTGAATTTTCGGAAACGGAGAGCCATTTGAACGCCTTCTATGGTCCAACGGTAGCTCAGAACTCACTGCAGGGATGTCTTCGAGAAGTGTGGGGCGCGGGTAATGTCACCCTACCTTTTACCGGCTGTATAGGATAGAATCATTATACAGGTGCACTATCGTCCCAATTTGGGTAATTTTCTCCTAAATAGTGCAGCATACTAATTTATTAATGTAGGTTAGGCATTTTTTAGTACTGACTACTGTAAGCAGTCTGGGTACCCGTCTGAGTCAACCCAGGCGCTTTCGACCCAAGCTTAATGGCCTGCGGTATTGCTTTGACTTCTAAGACGACTATTAATATTGTTTGGAGCTCTCCAGTCCGGTTTCACAGGACATTTGTGGCACATATCGTGCCTGATCCGTCCGCAGTAGGGTTCTAGTTGCGTGATATTCCCCAAGGGTGGCCTTGATATGGCTTTGCCGACCCCAGCTTTTCAACTTTCTTTTCTGCTTTAAAGTTGAACGCGTGCACACAGGGCACGTGTTCTGATTGCTAGTAGGATTCTGCAGTCGCTCTCCACAGCTTCAAGGTTACTCTCTGTTCCCTGGAAATGGCGGCCGTCTTCCTTTTGAGTTTAATGGTGGGGTTGTTTTCTCCTCGGAGGATTCCACGACACCATGTATATAGTCTGTATGTATGCACATACACTTATTGTGTTACTTCGAAAGTAAATCCACCATGCATGTGCCCTTCAAATTATTCTTTTTCTATTCTAAAATAGAGACAATAGTAGCAAAAATTCAAGGTGACTGCACTCATTGTATGCTTCCTCGAGTAAAATGGCAATAGAACTTGATATTGCAGAATCGTTTTGGATGAAGATTAAGGTGCTATCCATGTGCAAGCTTGATTGTTCCCATTATGCTTTTATTTTCTCTAATGGATAAACCCAACCCTCTGCACCACCTACCTTTGATGGATTTCCGAATGCAGCAAGTCGAATAGAACAGTTGTTGCTGTGTTCATTACGAAACATCGGTAAATATTATAGAATCTCGAAAATCAATCTTGAATCAGTCAAAAAGAAGAAAAATCAAATACCTTTGGCAAGGTTTTGAAGCGGAAAGAAAACAGAAATAGCGTGTAGTCCGCTTTTATATTGAAGATGTTGATCAAAACCCTATTACTACAAGTTTACAAGGTATCGATGGAATGGAGTACTTAAATAATATGATGGCGTAAATTTTAGATGAAATGAGAATTTGTTTTGAAGCAGTGGCTGTTCAACGCGAGATTCATAGATCTTTGTAGAGCATAACGAAAACAGGCTGTCTTATTCGAATCATGAATACCACGGGTTTCGATTTTCTGTTACCGTGAATCCGATCTCAATTTTAATGATCGCGAAACTACGAATATTGCCAAACGAGATCTGTAAAAATGATTCCCTTTTGATAGTTGATTAGAGATAAAAACAATGAATGTTGATTAAACAATATCTTCGTAGCCAATATGAATACTGATCCAAAACAAGTGGAATTTACAATTCATTAATATCAGAAAGTGCCACATTCACCACAGTTACATACCGAAATTTTTAATATACGCAGCAACTCATTTGGTTGGTAGAATACTAAAATCATAGTGTTTGGATATTCAACTCTGCTTATTGCTTTTCTTCACTGCGAATGCATTGTAAGTCACTTTATGGAAGTTTTCCGTACAGATGAATGATCAGAAAACCTTCGACAATGCGTGATAATGAACTCGGATGTGCCTCATAAGAATCTAAGAGGCGAATAAACGTGCAACAGATTTGCAGGTAATATATTTGCAACGTTACGGCCTCCTGCTATGAGTTTTGAATAATCCTTCCATTCTTACCGCTTTCAGCTTATATTTTACATAAGAGACTGACTGAATTGGATATAAAGAATTCGATATCTTGTATTAGGTAAATTTCAAAATGCATCATCCCGGAATACCAATTTCCAGCAACTGACCATCGTTCGTACTCGATATCCGATCAAAAATCGTTATAGAACCTCTGTCGAGGTCGATCGGAAAGACCGTAAACTCCCGTCTATATAAGACAGGTCGCCTCGCAAATGAACTGAATGAGGTGAGAAAACTGGCCGGAGGCCAGAATCGGGGTATCCCAGAAATGATCTCCTGGCTGTGTAGCCAGCAGTAGGCCAGGGTTTCACGGTATCCATACCTCACCAGGAGTACTGGAATCGCGAGACTCATATTTACGGAAGGGAAATTGATTTTCAATTGTGAACATAAGATTGAGAATTCAATTTTCTTATAACTGTAGTTTTATCAAGTAACATAGCTTAGGTATGTTAGCTTCAAGGATCGCTTGCTATTTGTATCATTATGTTTTGATTTCATAGTAGTACCTCTCAGAATACCGAAACATCTGATGAGATGAATTTTATAAGTAAAATAGTAACTGTAACTAAATTCCTTTTCTTTCGCTCACAAAAACGTTACTAAGTAATTTCTGAATTTTGATTCGTAAAATCATTCTACTTCTAAATAGACTTTCGGACTGAAACATTTCTGGCTAGTTTCTCATAACCCAGTGTTGATATACTATACTTTGATGAATCTAGCCTAATTAATTGCTCTAAGCGCATGATGAATCGGGTTAGAGTTCTTTTTGCGGTTCTGGAATTGCAACTGCAGAAATTCGGTATTGCTGATTGTAATTTCAAAGGGAATATAATTGATCTTTTGACTCACTTGATTCTGCTCGTAGTGGTAGTAATCTTAAATAACAAATTCTTACAATTCTGTCACTGCTACGAAGCAAAAATCTATTCAGATTTCTGTTTATGAAGCCATTTCTATTGGCAAATAATTTCTTGAAACCACGAAACTCTGAAAAATTCCATCTATAACCTTGAAGCTAGTGAAAATCCAATTCATTGAACTTCGTACTACACCTAAAATGTTCAAATACTTCATGAATTCGATAGTTTTAGTTGGAAATGTGAATTAAATTTTCGAATAAGACCATCTGTAAATTGGATCATCGCTTACGTCACTCTACAATTTATGCCTTCCGACCCTGAATAATTAGTTAAATGCAGGAACTAACAAGTCACTTGAAATCATAACTATCTGAAAATGATAGATGTTTATTTAATCATTGCAATAATTCTATTGCGAAGTAGTTCTCAAATTTTATTAGTGCAATCGCGAATATGTTTCCGCCTTCTTCCGTTACTTTTTACTTCTATTTAAAATTTGATCATGTTGCTTCGTTTAATAT
>JAAUYH010191283.1_pt1 | contig 17495 bp, 14 predicted proteins | sample 7278061 | NCBI WGS metagenome assembly JAAUYH01 (sample SAMN14350203, study PRJNA611818) | marine sediment metagenome | isolation source: surface marine sediment (0.6m) | place: French Polynesia: Moorea | collected 2018-08 | reverse complement strand
CGAGACGGCAACGGTTCATGATGACGAGGAAATGGATCCGCTGGGCGAAGCGGCCTAGGGCGACGCTCGGGTTCCTGAGGACCCGGGTCTTGCCGGACAAGTTCTGCGCGCTCGGCGAGCGTCTCAAGACGCGCGCCGAGGCCAGCGGGAAGCTCAAGGCCAAGCGTATCGAGGACCCGGCGCCAGCGATGGGCCCAGTCGTGCTTGTCCAGCATGCCGAGCACGTTGTTGCGCCGTGCCTGGGCGACACGCTCGGGATCGGCTGAAAAAGTCTCCATGATCTCGCGAGCATCGGCACCCACCGGCAGCGGCAGGATGGCGTCATCCCAGTCGAAATCGGCTCTGAAGTGATCGCAATCCGGCGGCACGCCGATCAGGATCGCGCCGCCGGCGGCGCCTTCGAAGAAGCGCGGACCATAGACCTGGCTGCCGCCGGTCTGCTCAGGTTCGTTAAACTTGGCGCGGTCGGCCAGGAAGAAACGGGTGCGCTTTATCTGGCTCGCCAGTTGCATGCGATGGGGCTTGTGCCCGTCGGGGCTGTCGAAAGGCAAGCGCCGGGTCGTGTCGAAGACATAGTGGAAATCGTTGTCCTGGCAGGCCGCCTCGTAAAGCTGGCTATGCAGGTCGTCACGGCGCCGTCCCACCGATAAGAAGTCGATGCTGCGCGCTGGCGGGTTCGGCCAGGGGCAAAACCCGAGAGCGTCGACCGCGAAGGGCAGGAAGGTGCATGGTTTGCCGATGAGTTTCTCCAGCGGCGCGACTGTGGCCTGGTGCCCCAGAAAGATATGGTTGAATTCCTGCAGCATCCGGAGATGCTTGTGGTTCTGCAAGGCGTGCGGCCAGAATTCTTCGATCCAGATCGCTTTATGGGGGACATTGCGGGGGATCTGATCCTTAACGATCTCGAGATCGCTGGGGTCCATGATATGGGTAAAGAACAGGTCGACATCTGATTTGACCTGGCGCGAAGCGGCGCGTTTGATCAGAGACAACCTGGGGGACAACGGCACGACATCCGCGTCGCCGAAACTCTCAATGATATCTTCAAATTCATATCCGCTTGCGTAGGGAACTCTCGGCAGCACCCCACGCAGGCTGGCTATCTGTACTCGCACAACACGTCTCCGCGACCCCGAATCAAAGTATCGCACTTGCCTGTTCTGGACAACAAGCGCGCCGTCAGCAGATCAATGATTGCGATTTCTCTGCCACCGCCAGGCATCGGCGCACATGGCTTCAAGATCGCGCGTGGCTTGCCAGCCCATCTGCGTTTTGGCCCTGGCAGGGTCGGCCAGCGACGTCGCCACGTCACCCGGGCGCCGGTCGGTGACCGCATAGGGCACGTCCCGGCCGGTCACGGTCTCGAACATCCGGATCATTTCGAGCACTGAGTGACCGCGCCCGGTGCCGACATTGATCGGGGTCACCCCTGCCCGCTGCCCTGTCAGGTCAAGAGCCGCAAGATGTGCCGCGGCCAGGTCCATGACATGGATGTAATCGCGTACGCCAGTGCCGTCAGGTGTATCGTAATCGTCGCCGAACACCGACAGTCGGTCGCGCCAGCCCGCTGCCACTTGCGCCACGTAAGGCATCAGGTTGTTCGGTACCCCTTGCGGTGCTTCGCCAATCCGGGCCGAGGGATGTGCACCTACAGGATTGAAATAACGCAGATTTATCGCCGCGAGGTCAGGCCAGCTCCGGCCCCAATCTTCAATGATCTGTTCCACCATGCGTTTGGAATGGCCGTAAGGATTGGTCGGACGCAGCGGATGGTCCTCGCGGATGGGCACGGTGTCGGGATCGCCATAAACGGTGGCCGAGGAGGAGAATACTAGACGGGTGCAGCCCAGTTCGACCATGGTGCGGAACAGGGTGCCGCTGCCCTCGACATTGACCCGGTAATACTCAAGCGGTTCGGCCACCGCTTCGCCGACGGCCTTGAGACCGGCAAAGTGGATCACCGCCTCGGGCGCGACCTCTGCCATCACCCTTTTCAGGGCCTCGGCCTCGGTGATGTCGACCCGGTAAATCTGCGCCCCACGCCCGGCAATCTCCGAGATCCGGTCAGGCACATCCGCCTCGGCATTCCGGAAACTGTCGAGAATGGCCACGTCATGACCCGCCTCAAGCAGGGCCACCACGGTGTGGCTGCCGATATAGCCTGCGCCTCCGGTGACGGCGATTTGCATATGCTCAGACTTTCCACCGGAGCGTGTCGTCGAGCGCGCCGGTCTCGATCATCTGGCGCAGCAGGTTGAGCCGGATGAAAGGCCCGGTCCGGAAGCCGGTCAGCCCGCCTGCGGCCGCCTTGAGCGCGGCATCGAGCGCAGCGACGGTCTCGTCCAGTGTCCGGGTCGGATAGGCCTCGGGGGCCAATTGCCGGAACAGGCCGAAATCCACCTTGTAAGACCGTTTGTCAGGGGCGGCATCGGTGTTCACCTCGATCCCGATATCGCCTCCGAGATCGCTGTAGTAATCGCGGACCTTCTCGGCCAGTTGCAGTACCGAGAAATTCCACGCATCGCTGCCGGCATTGACTGTCAGGAAAGCGCCGCCGGCTGAATGCGGGCGGGATGCGGCCCAGATCATCGCCTCGGACATGTCGCGGGTGTCGATCAGCGGGCGCAGGGGCGTGCCGTCGGAAAGGATGGTGATCTTGCCTTCGGTGATCGCGGTGGCGACGAAATCGTTCAGCACCAGGTCAAGCCGCATCCTCGGGCTTGGCCCGCAGGCGGTGGCGAAGCGCAGACAGCTGACGGTGAAAGCCTCGGTGGCCAGTTTCTCCAGCCGCCCCTCGGCGGTGACCTTCGACTGCGCGTAATCGGTCAGCGGATCAAGGCTGTCGGTCTCGCGCTTGGCGCTGTCTCCGCCGGCGCCATAGACCGAGCAGGAACTGGCGAAGACGAAATGTCCGACACCGGCGTCGCGGGCTGCTGCCGCCACTGTCTCGGCGGCCTGGTCGTTGATCGCATGGGTTGCCTCGGCGAAGGCGCGCCCCATCGGATCGTTCGAGATCGCGGCTAGATAGATCACCGCATCGACCCCGTCGAACAGGCCCGCGCGGATGTCGCGGACATCGCCATAGATCTGTTGGTCGACATTGCTGCCATCGCCCAAAGGCGCCGAATAGCACCGGTCGAAATAGCCGGTATCATAGCCGGTGATCGTCACGGCGCCCTGGCGGCGCAGGGCCTTGACGAGAACGGGTCCGATATAGCCCAGATTTCCGAAAATCAGTACATGCTTCATAACATCAAACTCCCGCCGTCTGGCGCAGAAACCAGAAAACGCGACAGAATGCAAAACCCGGATCGAATGAGTTTCTGATCTTTCGCTGGCCTGCTCATTGTCGCTGTCCGGGAAACCACGACGTGTCTTTTATGCATTTTTGGCCGCAAGCTGTCCGCGTCGGCCAACTTTTGCTACCGTTGTCAGGTAATCGGCGGTATGACATCGCCATTGTTTTAGTGTGAGGGGAAGTCTAATGTGCGCTGTCCAAATTGATCCGCAACTGACGGACGATGATCGTCGTGCGGCACTTTACCAGGGAGACCTGATTTTTTACTCGCCAACACCCGGCATGACCGCGCTTTGTGATCTGGCCTGGGAGATGATCCAGGAGGCGTTCCATCCGATCGCGCCAGAACGGGCCCAGTTCGAGATGCCGGTCGAGGAATTCGTCGAGATCATTTCCAAGGTGAAGCCCGCCTTCACCCATCATCCCGAAGCGAAGAAGGCGCTGCGGACCTTCTTTGAGAATATCGGGGCTGATCCCGAAGAGACCTACTTCGATGTGCCGAAGCTTCGCATCGTCTCGACCGACGGCTATCTGACCGCTGGGATGGGCTATGCCTACAAGGCGCATCGTGACATCTGGTATGCCTGCCCGGAAAGCCAGATCAACTGGTGGACCCCGATCCGCCCGATCACTGCCCGCCGCGGTCTGGCCTTCTATCCGGACCGTTTCGCCCAGGCGGTGCCGAATAATTCGAACGATTTCGACGCCTATCAGTGGAACGCCGATGGCCGGAAGAATGCCGGCAAGTACATTACCAGCGATCCGCGCCCGCATCCCCGCTTCCAGGGCGAGACGCTGGAGGACCCGCAGATCCTTCTCGGGGCCCCGGCCTCGGTGATTGGTTTCTCGGCCCAGCATCTGCATGCCACGGTGCCGAACGATTCCGGTGAAACCCGCTTCTCGATCGATTTCCGCACCGTGCACCGCCAGGACATCGTCGATCACAAGGGGGCTGTGCTCACCGACAACAGTTCGACCGGCACGACGCTGCGCGATTTCATGCGCGCGACCGATCACGAGCGGTTTTCAGAAGAGGTTATTGCCACCTATGACGACGGCAAGGACACCAACGGTGTTCTGGTCTTCCAGCCCGAACAGGCGTGAGTGACAGCCGCCGGCGCGTGCATTCGCGCGCGCCGGGGCGGTTAGGCGGTTTTCTTTTGAGAGGTAAAGTATGAAAGCGGTTATTCTGGCCGGGGGGCGTGGTACGCGCATCAGCGAGGAATCTGTCCTGCGCCCCAAACCGATGATCGAGGTCGGCGGGCACCCGATCCTGTGGCACATCATGAAAACCTATGCCCACTCCGGCGTGACCGAGTTCGTCATCTGCACCGGCTACAAGGGCTACATGATCAAGGAATATTTTGCGAATTATTTCCTGCACAATGCCGACATCACCTTCGATCTCGCAAACAACGAGGTTACGGTGCATCAGGAAAAGGCCGAGCCTTGGCGCGTGACCGTGGTCGATACCGGGCAGGACTCGATGACTGGCGGGCGCGTCAAGCGTGTCGCGCCCTATATCCAGGATGGATCGTTCTGCCTGACCTATGGCGACGGGGTCGGGAATATCGATATCGCCGCAGTCATCGACTTCCACAAATCCCATGGCAAGCTGGCCACGGTGACCTCGGTACAGCCGCGCGACCGCTTCGGTCTGCTCAACGTCTCGGAAGGCAGTGTGGTGGACGGGTTCGTCGAAAAGCCGAAAGGCAGCGGCAAGTGGGTCAATGCCGGCTATTTCGTGCTTGAGCCCGGCGTGCTCGATTACATCACCGAAGGAGACAGAACCATCTGGGAACGGGCACCGCTCGAGAGGCTGGCGGCCGATGGGCAACTGATGGCCTATGAACATGATGGGTTTTGGCAGGCGATGGACACGATGCGCGACAAGGCCTTTCTCGAAGAGCTTTGGGAGAGCGACGACGGCGCGCCCTGGAAGCTCTGGGGTGACACATGAGCGCGCCTGTCTGCCGCCATTGCCTGGCCCCGCTTCAGACCTCGTTCTGCGATCTCGGCATGTCGCCGTTGGCCAATTCCTATGTGCCGGTCGCGGAGGCCGCCCGGATGGAGCCGTTCTATCCGTTGCATGCGTATGTCTGCGGCCAATGCTTCCTGGTGCAATTGCAGGATTTCGAGGCGGCCGAGAACATCTTTTCCGAGGATTATGCCTATTATTCGTCCTTCTCGGACAGCTGGGTTGAGCATGCCCGGCGCTATGTCGAGATGATGATCGACCGTTTCGGCTTCGATGCGAATTCGCAGGTCATCGAGATTGCCTCGAATGACGGCTACCTGCTGCAGTTCTTCAAGAAGGTGGGCGTGCCGTGTTTCGGCATCGAACCGGCGGCGAATGCGGCCAGGGTCGCCGAGGAGACGCACGGAATTTCCTCGATCACCGCGTTTTTTGGTGAAGCGCTCGGTCGGCAACTGGCCGGTGAGGGCAAACAGGCCGATCTGCTGCTCGGCAACAACGTTCTGGCCCATGTTCCGGACATCAATGATTTCGTTCAGGGGCTGAAGCTGGCGCTGAAACCGGGTGGTGTGATCACGTTTGAGTTCCCGCATCTTCTGAAACTGATCGAGCTCAACCAGTTCGACACGATTTATCACGAGCATTTCTCGTATCTCGCCCTCGGCTCGGTCGAAACCGTCTTCGGAGCCTACGGGCTCAAGCTGTTCGATGTCGAAGAGGTGCCGACCCATGGCGGCTCGTTGCGGATCTTTGCCACCCATGCCGAGAACGACGCCTTTGAGGCCACCGAGCGTCTGGCCGCCATGCGCGAGACCGAAGAGGCCGCCAGGCTGACCACGCTCGACGCCTATACCGCCTATTCCGAGAAGGTGATGGCGACCAAGCGCGGGTTCCTGAAATTCCTGTTGGAGGCCAAGGAGGCGGGCAAGACCATCGTCGGCTACGGCGCGCCCGCCAAGGGCAATACGCTGCTGAACTATTGCGGTGTCGGCACCGATTTCATCGATTACACGGTCGACCGGAACCCGGAGAAGCAGAACAAGCTCCTGCCCGGGACGCGCATTCCGATCCACGGACCGGAAAGGATTGCCGAGACAAAACCCGATTACGTGGTCATCCTGCCCTGGAACCTTCGCGACGAGATCTCGGCGCAAATGGCCGGGATCCGCGACTGGGGTGGCAGGTTTGTCACTCCGATACCGGAAGTGGACGTGTTCTGATGCAGCAGCGCATTCCGATTGCAGGGCCCTGGGTGACCGAAGCGGAGGTGGCTGCCGCCGCCGATGCCGCGGCCAATGGCTGGTACGAGAATGCGGGCCATTACGTCGCCAAGTTCGAACGCGACTTTGCCGATTATATCGGCGTCAAGCATGCCGCCGCCGTGCCGCACTGCACGTCCGCTTTGCATCTCGGCATGCTGGCGCTCGGGTTCGGTCCGGGTGACGAGGTCATCGTGCCCGAGATCACCTGGATCGCGTCCGCGGCTCCCCTCGCCCAGGTCGGGGCCACCCCGGTTTTCGTCGACATCGATCCCGAAACCTGGGTCATCGATCCTGCCAGTGTCGAAGCCGCGATCACCGACAAGACCCGCGGCATTATCCCGGTCGGCCTTTATGGCCTGACCCCGGATTATGACGCCATCCGCGCGATCGCCGAGCGCCATGGACTGAAGGTTCTGGAAGATGCCGCGCAAGTGATCGGCAGCCGCTACAAAGGCACTCTTGCAGGAAATTTCGGCGATATTTCGGTGTTTTCCTTCCACGGGACCAAGCTGATCGCCACCGGCGAAGGCGGCATGTTGGTCACCGATGACGACGCTCTGTTCGAGCGCGTCTCGGTGATGCGCGATCACGGGCGCACCAAGGAGAACTTCAAGAACTTCTACAATACCGAGCTGGGCTACAAGTACCGCATGAACAGCCTGACGGCGGCTTTCGGCGCGGCGCAGCTGGCCCGTGTCGAGGAGTTGATCGCGCGCAAGCGCGAAATCTTCGGCTGGTACAAGGACCGGCTGGGCGACCTGAACGGTGTGACGCTGAACGCCGAGCCCGAGGACCGCTTCAACACCTACTGGATGACGACTGCCGTGCTTGACCGCGGTCTCGGTCATGACACGCAATCGCTGATGGCGGCGTTCAGCGACAAGGGCATCGATACGCGGCCGTTCTTCCATCCGATGACGAAACTTCCGGCTTATGCCGACAATCCGTCGGCCGCGGGTGCCGAGACGCGCAATCCGGTGGCCTATGATATAAGTCCGCGCGCCATCAACCTGCCCTCGGCCATGCGGCTGACCGAAGCCGATGTCGATCGGGTGGCAACCGCTTTCCGCGAGATCCTTGCGAGCCGATGAAACAGGCAACCTCCCCTGGACCCGAGCCGGTCCGATGACGGCCTCGGGGTCTGAAACCACCGAGGTCCCCGGCCTGAGGCGACGGCTCAGCCTGACGGGCTGGGCGCTCTTGTTCTTCGCGGCCCTTCTGGTGCTGGGAGTTCTGCTGACCGGCTGGCAAGACGCGGTCCGCGCCGTGACCTCGCTGGGCCCGGTAAAGCTTCTGGCGCTGTCCAGTCTGGCTTTGGCGCATTACATGATCCGCGCGTTTCGCTGGCACCTAATGGTGCGCACCGGCGGGGTCACCACAAGCTGGCGGCAGAATGCGCTGCATTTCTTCGGCGGTTTCGCGATGACCGCGACACCGGGACGGGTCGGCGAACTGGTGCGGCTGCGCTGGCTGATGCGCGCGACCGGTCAAGGGTTCGGGCATCTTCTGCCGATTGCATTTGCCGACCGGGCGATTGAACTGGCCTCGATTGTGGCCCTGATCGCGCTGGCGCTGACGGCGACGAGCCTCGGCTCGGACGCCGTCTGGTGGGTCCTGGCCGCAGGGTTGGCCCTTGTCTGGATCGCCTGCCGCCCGAGCATGCTTCTGAAGGCCGTAAACGCTCTTTATGTGACGTTCGGTCGTCGCAAAGCGCGCCTTTTCGTCAAGCTGCGCCGCCTGACACGCAGGCTTGACCCGTTCATGCACCTGCCGATCTTTCTGCCGGTTCTGGGGCTTGGCTGCGTCGGCTGGGCCTTCGAGGGCCTTGCCTTCTGGCTGCTGCTCGACTGGCTGAGGATCGAGATCGGGCTGGCCACGGCGACCGCGATTTTCCTGACGGCCGTGCTTTCCGGTGCGCTCTCCGGCCTGCCGGGAGGGCTGGGCGGGACCGAGGCCACCTCGGTGGCCCTTCTCAGCCTGCAGGGCGTGCCGCTCGAGATCGCCGTCCTGGCGACTGCCATCATTCGCATTGCGACGCTCTGGTTCGCGGTGGCCATCGGATTTGTCGTGATGCCCTTCGCCGAGGCTGAACAGGAGAAGCCATGATCCGTCTCCCGTCCCTTCCCGTGATTGTCCTGCTTGCTCTGGCGCTTCGGTTGGTCTGGGCACTGATCTTTCCGGTCGAGCCGGTCTCGGATCCCTATGCTTATGCGCAGCATGCCGACAATCTCTACAATCACGGGGTCTATGGCTTCCGTCCGGATCAGCCCGGAGCGTTCTGGGCGGTGGGCACTGCGGCGATCTATACCGGTGCCTATTACATCTTCGGTCAGGGCATGTTTGCCGTGCAGGTGGTCAATATCCTGTCGTCGCTGATCATCGTTTGGGGGCTTTGGGATCTGGGTCGGCGCTGGTTCGGCGAGACCGAGGGCCGGATCGCCGCCCTGCTCTTCGCCGTCTGGCCGATGCCGATCCAGTTCGTCACCATACTGGCCAGCGAGCTGCACTTCATGGCGCTTCTGGTGCTGGGCCTGATGGCCTGGGACCGGGCGAAGAACATGACAACGTCAGGCTTCTGGGTCTTTGCTGTCCTGTCCGGTCTGGCTCTGGCGGGCGCAACCTATGTGCGTCCGATCGCGCTGCTAGTGCCGGCAGCCCTGTTGGTGGCGCATCTGCTGAAATCGCCCAGAACGGCGCTGCAGCCGTTCCTGAAGGCCGCTTTGGTGACCGCGCTGATCTTTGCAGCCGTCGCGCCCTGGTCGGCCCGCAACGAACGGGTCTTCGGCGAGCCGGTCTTCATGTCGACCAATTTCTGGGTCAATTTCTGGATGGGGAACCATCCCGGCACCGACGGCGAATTCACGCCGCGCCTGCCCGAGACCAACACGATGGGCGAGATCCAGCGCAACGCGTACATGAAGGAACTGGCGCTTGAATATCTGCGGGACGAGCCGGTCGCCTTCGTGACCCGCACGATCCGCAAGGCGTTCCGGCTGCATCAGCGCGAAACCATCGGCGTGGTCTGGAACGAGGCGGCTATTGTCGCTCTTGTCGGCGCAACCGGGGCGACAGCGCTGAAACTGATCTCGACCGGCTATTGGTATGTGGCCCTGTTTGCCGCTCTGGGCGGTGTCGTGGTGCTGGGCCGACGGATCGGCTGGTGGGGTGCACTTCTGTCGGCCCCGGCCTGGTTGTGGCTGTATTTCACGGCCATCCACGCGATTATCGTGGTCGGAGACCGCTATCACATGCCGGCGGTGCCGCTGATTGCCCTGCTGGCCGGAGTGGGCTTCGCAGCGCTGCTACAGCGCCACCTTGCCGAGCCGAGTTCGCAGCCCGCTTGAACACAACGAGATTGGCTTCTTCGTCCAAGCCGTCGTGTCAGAGCGTTGCCGCGATGGCCACAAGCACGCAACCCAGAACGACGATCTGGCTGACCCGGTCGGTGGCGGCGAACACGATCGGATCGTCGGTCATGTCGCCACGATGGGTCTTCATCACCATCCGCAACAGCCAGTAAAGCAGGATGGGACAAACCAGCCAGAGAAGCACCGGACGGGAATAGAGCATCTGCACATCCGTCGAACTGATATAAAGCGCCAACACCAGAACCGCGGCGTGACCCGCAGACAGGGCCATGCCGCGCAAGACCGGCAGGTCATCCACTTCATACGCCCGACCCGAACTGGCCCGCCCGGTTTTCATTTGATCCATCAGCTCCGCCTGGCGTTTGACCGCGGCCAGGGCAAGGAACAGGAATATCGAAAACCCCAGCATCCAGGGTGACAGCGTTACGCTGGCCGCCGCCGCGCCGGCAATGATCCGCACCGTATAAAGGGCCGCCAGCGTCAGCACATCGATGATCAGCTTGCGTTTCAGCCAGAGTGAATAGGCGAATGTCGAAACCAGATAGAGCACGAGCACGGCCAGGAAGGCCGGATTGCCCGTGGCGATCCCAAGAATGAGAGCCGCCAACAGCAGGCCGATCGACATGAATACCCCGGTCTGCGCATCAAGCGCGCCCGACGCGAAGGGGCGTTTCGATTTGCGCGGATGCGCCCGATCTGATGCCAGATCGACCAGATCGTTGATCACGTAGACTGCGCTTGCCGTCAGGCAGAAGGCAACAAAGCCCAGCAGCACCGGCAGAAAGGCTGGAAGATCATGGGCGGCCAGCATGGGAAGAAACAAGAGTAGGTTCTTTGACCATTGATGCGGTCTGAGCGCCTTGAGCATCGCCAGGCCGCGTCCCTCGGGCGGGTCGATATGCGATACATTCGAGTTGGCGGCGGCGGCAGCAGCCCGCAGGCCCGCTTTCGCTTGAACCGTTATGGCTGTTCGGGCCGTCTCCCAGACCGGCAGATCGGCCCTGGAATCCCCGACATAATCAAACATCTTCTCGCCGAAATGCGCCGTCAGAAATGCCGCCTTCTCGGTGCCTTTCAGGTTGCGCCCTTCCGCCGATCCATAGGCTTCGTCAAAGAGGTTGGTTTTTTCGGCCACAGCTGTAACCTGCCGATGATCGGCCGCAGAGACCAACACGACGTGACGCCCTTCCGCCCGCGCGGCCTGGACATATGCCAGAACGGCTTCGTTCAGTGGCAGTTGATCGGGGTCGATGATCCCGAGATCGGCAAGCCGGGCCTTCAGGCCGGCCCGGCCCTCGGCCAGCCAACCCGGTATGTGCAACAGCTTGAACGGGTCCTGTGATACCAAGCCAAGCAGCGCTTCGTGCAACGTGTCGGTGCGGCACAATGTGCCGTCAAGATCGACGACAAGGGCGATTTTGGCATCGCCCTCAATTGAAGAGCCGGAGGCGGTCGTTTCGGCGGTCATTGTTAGGGTCCGAAATACAAAACACTGGGCAAGTTTTATCCGCCCAGGAATCCGAACACCATCAACCGGTTTTCATATCAGGCGCTGAATGCGACTTTCAGGTCGCGGTCCCCGCGCGCCAGAACGCGGCGAGCATGACCTTCGATTCCCGCGGCCCAGCGGCTTCAGGATAGGTGCGTTTCTGCCCGTTCAAAAGCGGCATCGGACAGAAACCGATTGCGGTCTTCATCACCCGTCGCCTGCTAGATGGCCCGGGCCCATTCGGTTGGTTCCGAGAAAGGCGGCAGGACACGACCGGCCGCGTCTCCAATCTGCTCTTCGATCCCCCCGGTATCGGTGGCCAGAACGGGTGTGCCATGGGTCATTGCCTCGGCAACGACCGTCGGCGTGCAATCGGCGCGGGTTGGCAGCAGCAGCAAATGCGCCGCATTGTAGAGTGCGGCCTGCCGTCTTGCGCCGCATCTAGCAGATCGGAACGACGGCGACCGGTCTGCGCGGGCTGGCCTAAAGCCCCAGCCGTTTCACGATGTTGACGCTTTTGCGGAAAATCACCGGCGGCAACACTTCCTTTGCAACGATGCGAACCTTGTCCCGGGTTCCCACGCGCTTGTCAGCGCTCCCAGGACGTGGCTTGAACAGGGTCGAGTGCGAGACACGGCTCTCGTCCCAGGTGGCGGTGTAGTAATACAGCGCGATTGACTGACGCGGCAGGCCTTCGGGATGGTTCACCGGTTCGGGATTGCCATGCCAGGTGTCCGAGCCGGTCGAGAAACAGACCATCCTGTTCTCGGTCGGTGCGAAGCTGGCCACCTTCTTTTCCATCGGCTTGTCCCAGATCTCGAAGCACCCGCCCCATTCCTTTTTCCAGGGTGGGTTCAGATAAATCAGCATGTTCAGCCGACGCTCAAGCCGCATCTGCTTGTGTACGTTGAAATCGGCGTGAATGTTCAGATACCCGCCATTCAGCGTCTTGTGGATGCCGGCGCCGATGAAATAGGGATCGGGGATCAATCCGGTGATGCCGGTCATCTCTTCCAGGAACTTGAGGAACGGGCGCGAGTTGAAGCTCTGGAAAAGATGGCGCGAATAGTCCGGCAAAAGGTCCGGATTGTATTGCGATTTCAGCTTTTCCTCGGCGGCATCGAACGAGCGCGCCGCATCGGGCAGATTCTCGAGATCCCCACGCACCCGGTTGATGATGTCCATCGGCAGGAAACCGTCGATACAGATGTGATGATAAGGCTCACCGCTTTGATAGATTCGAGCGTACTTTTCACCCAGTGCCTTTGCCGCCTTCGCCTCGATTGTCAAACTGGTTGCATCGATTGGAAATACAGACATTTCAGACCCACGTTTACAGAACAAATTACCCATCGTTTTATAGCACCATCCGCCGCGCTCTCCAATACTGCCGCGCGGCTTGGTGGCAAGTGCGATATTCCTGCGACAAACCTGAACCAGCTGCTTTGGGTGATTCCCGATGGCATCGCTTTTTCGTGCCAGATCTCTATAGTCTTGTTTCGCGCGCCGCGCCCGCCGTTTTGTTTGGGATCATGTTTTGTACGAAAGCTAGGAATGACCCAGCTAACATCCGAGATCATCGCCAGGGCTCTGTCCGAGCTTTACGGCCATGATGTGCCCATTCGGGCCGTCACCCCGGTCGGGAATGACAGCGAGAAAGACGATGTGCCGGATGCCACACTCAAGTTCCTTGCGCCGCTTGCAGATGGCACGGATGGGTTTCTGATCGCCTCGGGGCCAGGGAACACCGCTTTGGTCCAGCGTGGCGTCGACAATATCGCTGCAGCCCGAGCGGCGGTGTCAGACCGTGTGGCCGCATATATTCTGCCACCCGACATGACCGGCACAATTCAGGATCGCAGTTTTGCGCTCTGGCCGCGCTTCCAGCCTTACGAACGCCCCAGCCGTCTGGGGCGGATGTTTCAGAGCACCAATTTCTACGACAGTGTTCTGCAATGGAGCACCGATTTTGCGTGCGAAACCCGGATCGAAAGCGACCCACAAGAAACCCTGAGAATGCTCTCGCTGCTTTCAGGGGATGAGGGGCTTCCAGGCGCCATCGTGGCTGAGGTCAAGGAGACCGAGGCGCGGATCTCGTCCGGAGACTGGACGCCTGTCCGCTGTTTTCAGCATTCCGATTACTGGTACGCCAATATCTTGCGCGCCGACCCAGGCGCAGAAGTACCGTTCTATGTCATTGACTGGTCCGGGCTGATTCGGAACAGTTATCCGTTCCTCGACCTGACCAAGATGATGTGGACGCTGGCCTGCAATCCGGCCATCTCGGCGAGACATATCGACGACCACTGCCAGCGCCTCGGCTGCGAGCGACAGGATGCCTCGGCCTATCTGCTCTGCGGGTTGGCGACCATTCGTCAGAACCTCGAGCATTTCCCGATCGCGCGATTCCGCGAGTTGGTGGTCGACAAGTACGGCTTCCTGAACGCGCGGCTCTAGGAGTTTGCATTTCGGTCGAGATAACCGACTTGCCGAGACACAGCGAATTTCAATCCGGATTTAACAATCTCTGCCTTAACGAGCGGGGACCGTTACGAAACCGTTGCCTTTGATCCCTAGTCTTTTGGCAGGTTTTCGGAGAATTCGCTGCCATGTCCTGTTCCCCAATTCTTCCTTTGGTGCCCTCAGATCCGGGACGACGGTTTTCCGTCTGATGCTGAAGCACCCCCCCGAATTCGCTAATCTTGGAGAATCTGATTATCTGCTGGATCACATCTTTGCCGATCCATCTCATCCGACAGGCTGGCGCTATGATCGGTCTGCTCTTGAGGATGATCGGATCTTTCGCACCAGATGTATTGAAGCCGCTAAAGACCTGAACGGGCGCGATCTCCTGACCTCCATGGTCGAAGGGGTGAGCGCCAAGAATCCCGGCAAACGGCTGGTGCTGGCGTTCCATCACAACGCGGACAAGATGAAAGCACTGTTCCCGGACGACCCCATCCTGCACCTTTTGCGCGACCCGCGTGACGTGGCCTATTCCTCGATCGGTATGGGATGGACCGGCAACAGCTATTACGGGGTCGAACATTGGATCGGCACCGAAATCGGCTGGAAAGATGCCGCCATTTCCGAGGATCGCGTGATGACGCTGACCTTCGAGGACCTGGTCCGCGATCTGGAGCCGATGCTGCAGAAGGTCTGCGCCTTCCTGGGCCATGACTACTCACCGCAGATGCTGACCTATCACGAGAATTCAACCTACGATCCGATCGACCCCGGCATTGCCCAGAAATGGAAGAAAAAGGTGCCTCCGCGCGAGATCGCGCTGATCGAAGGCCGGATTGGCTCGCTTCTGGAAGCGCGCGGTTATGAACCGGCAGGGGAGCCCCGCTTTCCGGGGGCGCTGGAACGCTTGCAGCTGGCCACCCAGAACCGGCTGGTCCGCTGGCGCTACAATATCCGGCGCTATGGGCTGAAACTCTTCGTGGCCCATCACGCGGCCCGGTTCCTCGGGCTCAAGGGGTTGCAGCACCGTTACGCCAAGCAGCAGGAAGCGATCCTGATCGCGAACCTCAAGTAAGGTATTCCTCGGCCCAGGCCTGAAACATCAGCACATTCCAAAGCTCGCGGCCCCAGTTGGCGCGGCCGCTCTGATGCTCATCCCAATGACGTGCGATCACGGCCGGATCGAAGAAGCCCTCGCGTTTCAGCCTGTCTGGTGCCAGTAAAGCGCCGCCCCAGTCTTTCAGTGGCCCGCGGAGCCAGAGCCCGATCGGCACTTCGAACCCCATCTTGGGTCGGTCGATCAGCTCGGACGGCACATGTTTGTACAGCACCTGGCGCAGCACCCATTTCGACATCCCGTCGCGGTGTTTCAGCGCCTCCGGCAGGCTCCAGGCAAACTCGACTACCCGGTGATCCAGGAACGGCGCCCGGCTTTCCAGCGAGACCGCCATGGTCGCGCGGTCGACCTTGGCCAAAATGTCGTCCGGCATGTAGGTGACCATGTCGAGCTGCATCATCCGCTCCATGTCCGACAGATCGCCACGCGGCGGCGCCAGCGTATCCAGCATGGTGGCAGGCGGTGTGGCCCCCGGCACGGCCTCTTCCGGGAAACGCCAGCGCGAGACCAGTTTCCTGTGCAGATCATCGACGTCGCAGGACCGCAGGTAATCGGCCAGGCGGCGCACCCATTGGCCGTTATGTTCCTTGCCCTCGGGCACCTTCCTGACCCGGTCCAGAACCATATCCCAGGCGCCCATCGGCAGGGCGCGCACAGTGCCTGCCATAGCCTGGCGCAAGGGCCGAGGCAGACGCCCGAGCCCGGCCAGCAGGTCGCGGCCCTGCCGGTAGCGGTCGTAGCCAGCGAACAGCTCATCCCCCCCATCGCCGGAAAGCGCCACGGTCACATGCTCGCGGGCCAGCTTGGCGACCAGGAAAGTCGGGATCTGTGAACTGTCGGCGTGGGGTTCGTCAAACATGCGCGCCAGCCCCGGCACGACGTCAAGCAGCGTCTGCTCCCGGATATAGAGATCGGTGTGATGGGTGCCGAGATGGGCGGCCACGGCGCGGGCGTGTTCCGCCTCGTTATAGCGCGCCTCCTCGAAGCCGATGGAAAACGTATGCACCGGCTGGTCCGAGAGGTGCTGCATCAGCGCAACGATGGCCGAACTGTCGATGCCACCCGAGAGAAACGCGCCAAGCGGCACATCCGACATGAGCTGGCGCTGCACCGCATCCGTCAGCAACTCTTCCAGCGCCGCGACGGCCTCCTGCGGATCGGTGAAGCGGATATTGCGGGTCGCAGCGGTCTCGGCGCCCGACCAGTAGAGGCGCTTTTTCGGCGCGTTTTCCTGCGAAACAGTGACGATCTCTCCGGGCCGCACCTTGGCGATCCCGGCAAAGATCGAGCGATCCTCGCCGATATGACCGTGGCGGAGAAGCTCGGGCAGGTTGTCACGCGCCACCTCGCGCCGGAACGCTGGATGCGCCATCAGCGCCTTCAGTTCCGAGCCGAACAGCAGGCCCTCGCCCTGACGTCCGTAATAGAGCGGCTTTTCCCCCATCCGGTCGCGGGCCAGTGAAAGCGCACGCTCGGTCCGGTCCCAGAGCGCGATGGCGAACATGCCGATGGCGCGTTTCAGTGTGGCGTCAAAGCCCCATGCCTCGAACCCGGCCAGCAGGGTCTCGGTGTCGGAATGGCCGCGCCAGGCAGGGGCCTGGCCTGCAGCCTCCAACTCGGCGCGCAGATCGGCGTGGTTATAGATCTCGCCATTGTAGACCATGGTGAAGCGCCCGCTGGCGCTGGTCATCGGCTGCGCACCGGCCTCGGTCAGATCGACGATGGCAAGACGCAGATGGCCAAAAGCGACACCCGCCTCCGCATCGGCCCAATGGCCGCGGCTGTCGGGGCCGCGGTAGCTGATTGCCTCGGCCATGGCTGCGACACCGGCCAGCATGCTGTCCTGATCCTCGCCAACCGGCGCGAGATATCCGCAAATGCCACACATCTAGAACCCTGCCAGTCTCAGCCGAACCCGGTTCCGGCTGTCATAGCGTCCAATGGACATTCTCGGCAGGGCGTAGGGATCGGTACCGCGCGGCGCAAGCCGTTCTTCCAGAATGGTGGCGCTGACAAAGCCCAGATCGCGGGCTGCGGCGCGCAAACCGGCCGTGTGATTACCGTTGGGATAGGCGAAATGGCGGACTTCCTGCCCGGTCCAGTCCTGCAGCAATTTGCGCGAGCGGGCCATGCTGTCTTTCGCGGCCTCGAGAGGGATCTGGTCGAGCAGCTCATGCCCATGGGTATGGGCGCCGATGGTGACGCCGGGCATCGTCGACAATTCCCGCAACTGGTCCTTCGTCATTGGCCCAAGCGCAGCATCGGGAGGCGCACTCCCCTGCCCCGCCACATCATCGGCCAACCTGTCGCGCTCATCGGGCGGTGCCTGCTTCAGCGCCTCCAGAACCTGCCCCAGCACCGCCCAGCGGGCCTTGCTGGGCGTAGCGGGCAACTCCCAGCTTCTGTCGTTCAGCGTGACCGTGACGGCGCCTTGCAGTGCATTCACCACCCGGTCGAACCAGAACGGCCGCCCGGTCTCGAATTGTTCGGTGGCGATATAGAGTGTCACCGGCACACCGG
>JAAUYH010190435.1_pt1 | contig 17497 bp, 13 predicted proteins | sample 7278061 | NCBI WGS metagenome assembly JAAUYH01 (sample SAMN14350203, study PRJNA611818) | marine sediment metagenome | isolation source: surface marine sediment (0.6m) | place: French Polynesia: Moorea | collected 2018-08 | reverse complement strand
CGATCGATGGCGATGACGCGGCCGTCTGGGCTCGATCGCTCAAGGATCAGTCGCGTGTGACCGCCGCCGCCGAGAGTGCCGTCACAGTAGAGTTTTCCAGACTCAGGCGTCAGATAGTGCAGTACTTCCTCGGCCAAAACCGGTATATGGGCCAGCTCCTTCATGCGGCAGCCATTATTTATGAATGGGGGTCCGAGCGCGGGGCAAGTTTTTGCCGCTAAATGTCACCGTCCTCGCGCCATCGCCCCCTTGACGATAGCGCGTTCATTCGCCTAGACTCCCTGCCTTGCATCCCCGATAAAAGAGAAGGAATTCAAGTGCTTCGGTACAAGGAAAAGGAAGACCTCGAAGCTCGCCTCAGCGCTCTAGATGAGGTTATTCACACCTGGCGCCGGCAGGTGAAGGATGTGACGCCGAGCTTGCGGCAAAAATTTCGAGAACACTTGCTGATCTCTCTCATCTACCATGATGCCGCACTTGAGGGAGAAGTACTGACATACAACGAAATTAAGGCCGCTCTGGCGCCTGCGTTGGATGAGGATAGTTCGCCGATCCCGCAAGTGGCGGGGCAAGCGCCCATTCGTCACTACTACGACGCTTGCATGCGAATGGAATCCCTGCGCGGCATGGATAGACGGGGCATCGATTTCGACACGCTGCGTGAGATCTACGCCATTCTCGCACCCGAGGAGAAGGAGCGCGGATTTCCGTATCGTCAAGAAAATCCGCTTCACCGCCTCTATTACCATGACATTACCCAGCCGGAGCACATAGAAGCGCAATCAAATGCGTTTGCCGAATGGCTCGACAATGCGCGCTCATGGCAGCAGCACCCCATCGAATATGTGGCGGAGTTCCATTTTCGCCTGATGGCAATTTTTCCCTGGACCAAACAGACGGGCCGCTGCGCGCGCATTGCCTCCAACCTCTTGCTCCGTCAAGCGGCGTTCCCGCTATCGGTATTGCATTCGATCGATCGCCAAGCCTACTACGAAGCACTGCGCACATCGCCGAGTTCCCTGGCCCTTTTGTACATTGAGGCCAACGAAACTGCGGCCCTGTCCGAGCTTCGGGTCTACGAAGAAGCCGGTGAATTGAGCACGTTGCGCGCTTCGTGACAGGTCGCCATACTCGCTCCCAAATCGCGCTCCGAAGACTCACTCCGATACCGCCGGTTTGGCGTGCTGACTGCCGACACGGCGACGGTCGGCACGCTGGCGATCAAACACGCGCAGTTCGTCCAATTCCTCCCGGTATTTGGAGTAGGTCTTTGCGGGCTCATCAGGTTCGGTGAGGCGACCAGTACGCGCAGGATCTTGCCCAGCCGCTTGTGGGCTGTCGCCCGCAGCGCTTGCAGTCCCCGCCCCCACGTCGGCCCTGGTATCTGTATCTACATCTGTTACTGCCGCAAGCGTTTGTTGCGCCAGCGCTTTCATTTTACCGACCAGGCGAAACCTGCCCGATACATAGGCGAACGACCAGATATGAAACACCCTTGATCCCGACACATCACGGAACCGGACCGAATACAGCGCAGTCGGGCGGCGCATTACTTTGAGCGCACGCGCCTGATAGCCAGTAGCTAGGGCGTCACCGTGACTGTCAAAGCGCTCGACTGTGATTCGATCCTGCCCACTGCGCAAAAGCGCGGCAATCAAACCACTAAGTTGGCCAATTTGCGTAGCGTGAGGCACGTATTCAGTGGTCAAAATGCCGCCTAGCTCACGGCCAAAGACCCCCCGGAACCATGCTTCGGGATCGTCGAGAACCAGCGTCATCACCAATGCCTGCGCGCGTTCGCGTTCTTCCTCGCGCAACGCATTGGCAATATCGACAAACAGGGATTCGAGGCCAAGCGCACTGTCTTCATACGCATACTCGATACCGGCATCCGCCAGAACGGGAGCGTTATTGCACGCATGTCCGCACCCAACCATCGTCGAAATTGCGGTGGCCAACAAAATGATGCAGAAACGGCGGAACTCTGAAATCAAAGCATGAGCCCGCCATGAACAGTTCGTTACGGGCATGTCAATCCACATACGGATGTGCGTCCAAACAGATCTGCTTGGAGAAAACCAATCAAGTCGATTGTTATGGACGCTTAATAAGACAAGATCATTCCAGCCAATGTTCAAGGGCACTGGTTGGGGTAGGCAGGAATTTTGCGGTGCAGTGGAATTTTTGCCGGTACACAGCCATATCGCGCGTTATCTTGGATGTTCGGGTCTCTATCACCAAGACACATCCAACTCGCAGATGTTACAAACCCATTCGCACTGGCGGCACATATTTGGGTGTGCGGGCGGCTTCTCACGATGCACACGTTCTAACTGTAGCATAGACTACTGCAGCGCGCCGGTACCCCATACAATCTATAGAATGGACTTATTCTCCCCACAGAATATGTCATTCAAATTACCTATCAAATCGAGGTTGTAGGCATTGGATTTGGCAATCGCAAAACGCCGTATCCACCATATAACAACCCGCGGTGAGGACGCTACTGAAGTCACCGATGGGGATGCTAGTCGCACGATTGTCGAGGCGCGTTACGACCTCCTCGCCGTCGAGGCGCCGCTGGAATTGCGCAGCCGCGGCAACGCCATCTTGGTGGTCATGCGCACTCCAGGTCACGACCGAGAGCTGGCGCGCGGGCTGCTTTTTTGCGAGGGCTTTATCACCGCCACCAATGCGCTTGAGGACATGGCCCCACCGGCAGACAACCACACCCTGTCTGCCGACGAACGCGGCAACGTGCTCGACATTGGCCATGATGTACAACCAGTGAATCGTACGCTGCCGGTTTCTGCCAGTTGTGGGGTCTGCGGCAAACGCGCCATCGCCGAGCTCGCCCTGCGCGCCCGTCCGCTGCGCACCAGCTTTGCAGTCTCCGCCGACATTGTGGCCGCTCTGCCGACCCAACTGCGCCGCGCCCAGCACGTTTTCGATCAGACGGGCGGACTTCACGCCGCGGGCGCATTCACCAAAACGGGCCAACTCCTGGCCATTCGCGAGGATATTGGCCGCCACAATGCGGTCGATAAGTTGGTCGGCTGGGCCCTCGAACGCGACCTGGTTCCCATGCACGAGGCCATTTTATGCGTCTCCGGCCGCCTCAGCTTCGAGATCGTGCAGAAGGCCATCATGGCCGGATTTCCCATGATTGCTGCGGTATCAGCACCGAGCTCTCTCGCCGTAGACCTCGCCGAACGCTTCCGCGTTACTCTCTGCGGATTTGTTCGCGGCGGCAGCTTAAACAGCTACACCCACGCGAGCCGCATCACCTGACGACAAACACCAGCAATAAGCCCGTTATCGTTATCCTTCTCGTTATCCTTCTCGTTATCCTTCTCGTTATCGCTATCCTCGCCCCGGTCCGCGCCAGCGCAACATCCGCGCCGGCCACGGAGGTAGGGCGTCGGCGCGTTTTTTCGCTGCGCTTCGCGCCAGCAGTCGCCCCAGCGTCACCAACGTCTTTTGCCAAGGCGCCACCGCCGTGGCTTCGTCATCGCTGAGCGGAGCGCTTTCCTCCAGTTGTACTTGGCCGTCAATGGACATTCGCGCGCGGTATTCGACCCGTATCTCCGGGGTAAAAATCACTGCCCGGTAATGTGCTTGGCTCTGATCTTCGCTCTGGAATACGCGTTCCAAGAGAAACCGCGCGCCCTCGCTCGGATGTAGTGTCGATTCATCACGAAATTGCGCCATGGGTGCTGCAGACATTCCCCCTTTCACCGCCCCTTGGTCAAGATGGCGAGGCCAAAGTCGGTGCCGCAATCGCCACGGCTTGCGCCACGACCTCGCTCACCCCATGCGCAGACGTATCGATGATGTGGGCCGCTTTGCCGTAAAGGGGCGCGCGCGCCGTGAGAAGCGCCTGCAGTTCGGCAAAGGCATGGGGGTTGCGCGCCATGGGCCGCCCATCGCCTTGTTGAATCACCCGCTGCCAATGATCTTCGGCCCGCGCCCGCAACCAAATGGTGCACGAAAACTGGCGCAGAAGGGCAAAGCTATCGGGGTCGCTGACAATCGAACCGCCCGTGGCCAACACCGCGCGACCCGGCGCCAATAACAACTGCCGCAGTACTTCGCGCTCTAAACGGCGGTAATAGGCCTCGCCGTGCAGTTCGAAGATCTCGCTCAACGTCAAGCCAGAGGCGCGCTCGATGTGCTCGTCCACCTCGATGAAGGCCGCACGATAGTGGGTGGCCAGTTGCGTCCCAACCGTGGACTTGCCCGCACCGCGTACTCCCAAGAGAGATACGATGTGACTGCGTCCTTGTGACAGTTCCCCTTCACTGGCCAACAGCGCCGACGGCGTCGTACCCAACGCGTCGGCCACATCGGCAAATCGAGACAGTGAGATATTGCCGCGACCAGCCTCAAGCTGGGCCAAGAACCGTTCTGAGACGCCCGAGCGCTCGGCGAACTCGCGCCGGGTGAGGCCGCGGGTCTCCCGCTGCTTTCGCACCCGGGCTCCCACCATCTGTAGTAGCGCCTCGTGCTTCATGGTTAATGCACTATATTGCACATCAATCGCTGCAGACCAGCAATAAAATGCTTGCGAGGATGGCTCACATTGGTTAGAAACCTCAGATGGATCGGATCTCATTCGAGACCCACCCCAGCGAGTACAAGCATTGGAAGCTGGACGTGGACGGCAACATCGCCCGCCTCACCATGGACGTGCAAAACGAGCACGCCCTGCGAGAGGGCTATGAACTCAAGCTCAATTCCTATGACCTCGCAGTCGATATCGAACTGGCAGATGCCGTGCAACGGCTGCGCTTTGAGCATCCCGAGGTTCGCACGGTCGTGATGACGGCCGATCTCGACCGCGTGTTCTGCTCGGGCGCCAATATCTACATGCTGGGTGCTTCGACCCATGGGTTTAAGGTAAATTTCTGCAAATTCACCAACGAGACCCGCCTGTACATGGAGGATGCTTCGGCTCATAGCGGCATGCGCTTTTTTGCCGCGTGCAAGGGCACCACGGCTGGCGGCGGCTACGAATTGGCCCTGGCCTGCGACCACATTGCCCTCGTCGACGACGGTGCCTCCGCAGTGTCGTTTCCCGAAACCCCACTTTTGGCCGTTCTCCCCGGCACCGGCGGCCTCACCCGCCTGGTCGATAAACGCAAAGTCAGGCGCGATCGCGCCGATGTCTTCTGTACCCTGGCCGAAGGGGTCAAAGGCCGCCGGGCTCGTGATTGGGGCCTTATCGACGAACTCTTACCGCGCTCGAAATTCGACGCGGGCGTCATCGAGCGCGCCCAGGCCCTCGCAGCACAAGTCGAAGATATTCCCCGGGGCCCGGCCGTGACGCTCGGCCCGCTCGCGCCAGAGATCGGTGATGACGAGCGCAACTACCGCCACGTATCCGTGGCCATCGATCGCGGCCAGCGCACGGCGACTCTCAGCGTTCGCGCCCCCGACCGAGCCCCGCCCACCGAGCTTGCCGCCATGCTCGCGGAAGGCGGTGATTTATGGAGTCTACGCGCATTCCGCGAACTCGACGACGCCCTATGCCACCTGCGCTTTAACGAGCCCGAAATCGGCCTCATCGTACTCAAGACCGCGGGGCCGCCCGAGCACGTCATCGCCGCCGACGAGGCCCTAGCCCGCCATGGCGAACACGGCTTTGTCCGCGAAGTGCGGCTTTTGCAAGCGCGGGTGCTCAGGCGACTCGAAAATACTGCGCGATCGTTCTTTGCCGTGGCCGATGAAGATTCCAACTGCTTTGCCGGCATTCTGCTCGAACTGGCATTGGCCGCGGATCGATTCTACATGCTCGAAGACGAAGACGAACGCGTCGGGGTGTGGACGTCCGCCGCCAACGCGGGTGGCCTACCCACTGCCACTGGCCTCAGCCGGTTGGCCGTACGCTTTTACGGCGAGCCCGGCCAAGTCGAACGCGTTCTGAGCCGCGGCGCCGAGGCCGTCCCCACCGCCGATGCTGACAAGCTCGGCATTGCCACGGTAGCCGCCGACGATATCGATTTCGAGGACGAGCTGCGCATCGCGTGCGAAGAGCGGGCGTCCATTTCGCCCGACGCCTTGACCGGCATGGAAGCGTCGTTGCGCTACCCCGGCCCCGAGACCATGGAATGTAAGATCTTTGGCCGACTATCGGCGTGGCAAAACTGGATTTTCACCAGACCCAACGCCACCGGAGAGCGCGGCGCATTGACCCTCTACGGACAGCCCGAACGACCCACCTTCAATTGGAAGCGGACCTGATATGGCGCATATATCTGACGAAAAAATCCCCAATAACGTCGATTTATCCAGCGACCGACGCCTACAACGCGCGTTGGAAAAGTGGCAGCCCAAGTACTTGGAGTGGTGGATGGAAATGGGCCCTGAGGGCTTTCAGGCCGACGACATCTACCTGCGCACTGCCGTGTCGGTCGAGCCGGGCGGCTGGGCTCACTTCGATTATGTGCGCATGCCCGATTATCGCTGGGGCATTTTTCTCGAGCCCAGGCAACAGGAACGCCTGCACCATTTTGGCGATTTCATAGGCAAGCCAGTATGGGATGAAGTGCCAGGCGAATTCCGCAACATGCTGCGGCGCCTGATCGTCACCCAGGGCGACACCGAACCGGCTTCGGTGGAGCAGCAGCGCCTTCTGGGGCAAACGGCGCCGTCGCTCTACGATCTGCGCAACCTCTTTCAGGTCAACGTAGAGGAAGGTAGACACCTCTGGGCGATGGTATATCTACTCCACAGTTACTTTGGCCGCGATGGTCGCGAGGAAGCTGAGGAACTTCTCACCCGGCGCTCTGGCGATCCCGACCGACCGCGCATCCTCGGGGCCTTCAACGAGCCCACCAATCATTGGATGTCGTTTTTCATGTTCACCATGTTCACCGATCGCGACGGCAAATATCAGCTGTCGGCGTTGTCGGAGAGCGGCTTCGATCCCCTGGCAAGGACCTGCAAATTCATGCTCACCGAAGAGGCCCACCATATGTTTGTGGGCGAGACCGGAGTTCAGCGAGTGATCGCGCGTACCTGTGAGCTCATGAATCAGGATCCCAATGGCGATGTGCGTCGCCACGGTGGAATCGACTTGGCCACCATCCAAAAGTACCTGAACATGTGGTACTCGGTGTCCATCGATCTATTCGGCGGGACCATCTCGTCCAATGCCGCAGACGCCTTTGCCGCCAGCCTCAAGGGTCGCCATCGCGAAACCCGCTACGAGGATCACGCCTGCCTCGAAGGCACATATCCCGTACAGATCGTCGACAATGGAGCGATTGTAACCCGAGACGTTCCTATTCGAACGGCCATGAACGAGATCCTACGTGCAGAATATATAAAGGATTGCCAGCGCGGGGTAGATAGGTGGAACAAGACCATTGCCAACGCCGGCATCGATTATCGCATGCGCCTACCCAACGCCAACTTCAACCGCCGTATCGGCAGTTTTGCCGATGTCCATACCGACATGGACGGCGTGGTTATCAGCGCCGATGAGTGGGAGGCGCGACATGGCGAATGGTTGCCAACGGCCGCAGACGAAGACTATTTGCGCTCACTGATGCAACCAGTGACCGAGCCCGGCAAAATCGCCAGCTGGATCGCACCGCCCTTGCGCGGCATCAACGGCCAGCCTTTCGAGTTCGAATACGTGCACTTTCATTGATAGCTCGCGAATGTTGCCAAGCGCCGTTCCGGCGGCGCTTGCGCGGCGCTTACAATGATGTGAAACCGTACGACAGATTACACGTGCCCGCGATTTCCCGCAGGGCCGTGTACATTTTGCGCTCCCGACCTCTGGCAACCGGGGAGACGCCTTTGCTAGGGTCTGCTTTGCCGCATGCACGGGTGCGAGCATTAAATCGCTGTAAAAAAATTTTACTTCCCCGTGTAAGTCGCGGACTACTAGACCGTTCATTGAGTCAAGCAAACTATTGCGTTTAGTAGATCGAACGAAGCGAAGGAGTACCAATATAATGCGATTTCTGCGTAGTGCTGTTCTTGTCCTTGGTCTGATGGGTTTTGCCGCTTGCGGTGGTAGCTCGAAGGGAGCCGAAGAGCCGATGGCCAATCCATGCGCCAACCCCTGCGCCGCCAATCCCTGTGGTGATGATTGGAATCCCTGCGGCGATAACCCCTGTGCCGACAATCCCTGCGCTGACAACCCCTGCGCCGCCAATCCCTGCGGCGGCGGCGGCGACAGCTGGTAGTTCGACAGGGCCCCAAGGGCACACTCGTATCGACACGCAGGCGATATCATCCGTCACATCGTGTCCCGCACAAGCGGAGTATTCCCAAGTCGGGATGCTCCGCTTGTGTGCGTTTTGCCCAGTCTTTGACCGACACCACCAACAGCCGCGTCTTTCCTGATCGCAATAGCTGCGCTACTCTGCCGCTATGGAACATCGGCAGCTTGGCCGCTCCGGGCTCGTGACATCGGTGGTGGGCTTGGCCGCCTATCGGGCATTCAACGTCACCGGCGACGCCGCGCATGCACGATGCGAATCCATCGTCGATGCCGCCATGGACAGCGGCGTCATTCTCTTTGACACCTCACCCATGTATGGTCACGCCGAGTACACGCTGGCCCAGGCTCTGGGTGAGCGCCGTGAGGAAGTTGTTGTCGCAACCAAGGTATGGGCGCGCAATCGAGCGCAGGGCGAACTGCAAATCGAGCAAGCACTCTCTTGCTTTGGCATTGTAGATCTGTATCAAGTGCAAAATCTACTCGATACCGATTCCTACCTACCGCGCCTGAGTGCGCTCAAAGAGCAGCAGCGCATCGCCGCGGTGGGCGGCAGTCACTATCTGCCCTCAGCAATGCCCAAGCTCATGCACGCCATGCGACGCCACGATGTCGACATTGTGGAAGTCCCGTACCATCCCCGCGAACGAACTATCGAAGCAGACTTGCTCAGCGAGGCGGGCCGCCTTGGCATCGGCGTCATCGTCACCAACCCTTTCGGCGTGCACAGCTTGATGAGCGAAGCGCCATCGCCAGAATCGCTGGCCCCTCTGGCCGACTTTGGCGTCTATACCTGGCAACAAGCCATCCTCAAGTGGATCTTGAGCGATCCTCGCGTCCATGCCGTGGTCGTCGAGGCCCACAATGCCGACGAAATGCGCGAATATGCTGCTGTGGGTCAGTCCCCCTGGTTTGGCGGCGATGAACGCAGTTATATTCGCCAGCTCATTGGCCGCCAGTAGCGGCCTCGGCGCCATCCGCTGCAGCAGAATCCCCGTCCCCTTCCGCCATGACTTTGAGAGAGGCAGGGACCACCATCCGGGCAGCCGCACGCGCGCATACCTGCACCTCCGATTCCTCGATGACGCTGGGACCACCGCGCACCTCTAAGACGCACTTGGTATCCTCATCGACAAACTTGTAGGCGTATCCGTCAAATTCTCCCTTCGGCGTCACCTTCACGCAGGCGTACACGCCCAGCTCGAAATTGCCACGCTGATTTTGGCTCTGACAACTCTGCTTGAGACTGCTTTCGTCGGCCGGGATGGCGCAGTAGAGGCCCACGTTACACAACTCGTCGCCCCCCTGCACACCGAGGCGATTGTTCTTTGCCAAAAGACGCTCCTGTTCCTTGGCCCCGACCGGCTTGCCGCCGCGGCGAATGGAGCAGGTGGCGGTGGAGTCGGGATTCATCTCCGTCTGCTCAATTACCGACACCGGCAACTTTTCCCCCAAGGCTTCGGTGAGCTTTTCCGCAGTGAATAAGCTGTCGCAGGCGACTCTTGAGCCGTGAGGTAGGGTAGTCGAGACTTTGACCGCCTTGCCCAACTTGTCTTTATCCGCCAATGCGGCCTGCTGCCTGGCATAGTCGACGTCTTCGCTCTCACTGGGACAAGCGCTTACACTCACGAGCATGATCCCAACGACACCGGCTGTACTGATAATTCTGGCAAACTGATACATGGCGGACTCTCCTGGCATCTGCGCGGGCAGATGCGTACTCGATATCTGCGCAGGCAGACGCTTACTCGACAGTAAACGGCAACAAATACTGCGATTTCTCGCACTACACTGCATCACATCGACTGTAGGACACAATATACTCCCCCCTCTGGTTGGGGAACGGCGACGAAATCCCGATTTGACAAATTGTCAACGTCGGTTGATGGAATCTGTTAATGGAATCTATCAGACGGTTCTTGAGGATCACATGCCATGCGCATCTTGGCCATTGACACATCCACTCTCACCACAAGCGTTGCCGCCGTGGCGGCCGAACAGAGCGCGCCCCAAGGCCCTCTAGGCCAGACCGTCCGCGTACTGGCGCAACGCGAGCACAGCGTATCGAACCACAGCGGCGTGCTGATCGAACTCGTCGACGATGTCTTGCGTCAGTCCCAGCTGACCCTGGACGAACTCGACGGATACGCCATCGGTGCCGGACCAGGCTCCTTCACCGGGCTGCGCATCGGCATGGCGACAGCCAAGGGACTCGCTTTTGCCACGGGCAAACCACTGTGGGCCATTTCATCTCTGGCCGCATTGGCCTGGGACGCAACGCTGACGACCGCCGCCGCCGCCGACAACAACGCCAACGACAACGACGGCGAAACCCTACTCGTTCCCGTGCTCGATGCCAGGCGCAGTGAAATCTTTGCCGGCCTCTATCGCCGACGCGATAATCACTTGCAAGCCTTGGCCGAGGAACGAGTCATGGCCCCTGAGATGCTCGCGGACACTGTGCGGGCAATCATGGATGAGCATGGCTGTAGCCGAGCGTTGACCCTCGGCGATGCCATCACTGTGTACAGAGATCGCATGGATCCCCTATTCGCGGGTCTGGCACAGACCATTCCCGATGCCCCAATGACGCCCAGCGCCATTTCGGTTGGACATCTGGCAGCCCTGGGGAACCATGCAGATATCACCAGAGATGGAACACCCACGTACATTCGCCCTTCTGAAGCAGAGATCAGGTTCCCCAATGGCAACACAGGTGGCACCTTTGCCGCACCTGCGCCGAATAATCTCACTGATCTCAAATAGTTGCACCTAATCGACTACACCGAGGTACGTGTTTTATTGAGTCCCCGTCAATTAGGAGATATTCTGACAAAAATGTCGCGCGTCACTGCAGACGCGCGGGTCTTCAACCTCAAGGAAAAAGGGAGAGTCCATAGTGCAAATCATTGGAGATGTTCATGCCCGGCAAGGTGAAATCGCTCGGCTGACTGACGAGCACCGCGAGATCAAAGCGCGACTACGGGAACTTGACCGACATATTTCGCTCACCTCCGCAGAACGCGTCGAACGCGCGCAGCTCAAGCGTCTGAAGATACGCACGAAGGACAAGCTCATTCGTCTCCAAGAAAGCTAAGTGCCAGCTAAGCGCCAGCTAACAAGTGCCAGCTAACAAGGCCAGCTGCTAGGCGCTAGCTCAGCGCCAATTTGATAAGCGCCAGCTGGTGCCAGTTTGATAAGCGCCAGCTGTTAGGTATCAGCGAGCCAGAGCGGCCGCGGCCTTCGCTGACTTCTCTGTACGCTTACGCGCATTGTGGTCAAGCATCGCCTTGCGCAGGCGAATCGACTTGGGAGTTACCTCCACAAGCTCATCAGGTCCGATGAATTCGAGCGCGTACTCTAGCGTGAGCTCACGCGGCGGGGTCAGTTGCAATTTTTCATCGTGCGCGTGGGTGCGAAAGTTGGTCAGTTGTTTGGTTTTGCAGGGATTGACCACCAAGTCATTATCGCGCGAATGCTGACCAATAATCATTCCGCCATACACGCGGATGCCCGGATCGATAAAGAGCATCCCCCGATCTTGCAAACTAAAGAGGGCATACGCGTTCGAGATCCCCTCCTCCTGCGCGATCAAAACCCCGTTGACGCGGCTGCGAATCGGGCCAGCATGCGGGGCGTAGTCGGCGAATTGCGCATAGAGGATCCCGGTCCCGCGGGTGTCGGTCATAAACCGAGAGCGATAGCCGATGAGAGAACGCGATGGAATGCGGTAGACCATACGCGCCCGTCCTGAGGAAGAAGGTTGCATCTCGACCAGTACTCCCAGGCGCCGTCCCAATTCTTCGATCACGGCCCCCGAGTACTCCTCTTCGAGGTCAATAATGACATCTTCGTACGGTTCCAGAACCGTACCATCCTCGGCGGTTTCGAGAATGACCTGCGGCTGGGACACACACATCTCAAAGCCCTCGCGCCGCATGGTTTCGATGAGCACTGAGAGGTGCAATTCGCCGCGACCGCTCACCTTGAACGTGCCAGCATCAGCAGTCTCTTCTACGCGCAGGGCAATATTCGACTTGATTTCGCGTTGCAACCGATCGCGCAGATTACGCGATGTAACATAGCTGCCCTCTTTGCCGGCAAATGGACCATCATTGGCCATAAAGTTCATGCTGATTGTGGGCGAATCCACTTTCATGAGGGGCAAGATCTGCGGATCGGTGGTCGAGGTAATGGTCTCGCCGACGTTGAGTTCGTTCATTCCGGTGATGGCGACGATGTCGCCAGCATGAGCCTCCGCCAGTTCAAACCGTTTCAAGCCCTGAAACCCCAAGACCTTCTGCACACGAAAGGTCTCACGGCTGCCGTCGCGATGGGCCAGGAGCACGCGATCGCCCACTTTACACCGACCGGAACGCACCCGGCCAATGGCCATATAGCCGAGAAACTCGTCGTAGTTGAGCGTGGCGACCTGCATGCACAGAGTGCCGTCGATCTCGCCGCTGGCCGGTGGTACTTTGTCCACAATCATGTCCAAGAGCGGCGCCAAATCGTCGCCTTTCTGACCCAGTTCTTTCACCGCATAGCCATCGCGACCCGACGCATAAATCACTGGGAAATCGAGTTGTTCGTCGCTCGCCTCCAGTGAAACAAAGAGCTCAAAGACCTTGTCCATGGCGTCGTGAGGGTCGATGCCGGGACGATCGATCTTGTTGATGACGACGATGGGCTTGAGTCCCAGGGCGAACGCCTTCGCGGTCACAAAACGAGTTTGTGGCATGGGCCCCTCGAATGCGTCGACCACCAAGAGTACAGAGTCGACCATTCCCAACACGCGCTCTACTTCACCGCCGAAGTCGGCGTGCCCGGGCGTGTCCACGAGGTTGATGCGAACGTCATTCCACGCGACTGAGGTGCATTTAGATAAAATGGTGATGCCGCGCTCACGCTCCAGCGCATTGGAGTCTAGCGCGCGTTCCGCCACGACTTCCCCGGAACGAAAACTACCCGTTTGACGCATAATACCGTCAACAAGAGTAGTTTTACCGTGGTCGACGTGGGCAATGATAGCGAGATTGCGAATCGTATGTACGGTATCGGTCATGGCGTAGGTCTCGAAGGCGCGCATGCTATACCAGCGGTGCTGGCGCGAGGCAATCGAGACTTAGGGTCTGTCTGTGAATCAAAGATGCAATTTCGAACATCGAGACGGCCAACGAGCACCGCGCAACGACTGCGCGTCGTGGATCGAGAATGTCTCGGATGTACTGCGGCGAGATCTGGCTGTACTGGCTGTAGGCCGCCGGGCGATATTGACGCTCTTGCCCCTCGTGCTGCTCAGTTCGAATTGTGAATGCAATGCACCAACGCCAACGCCAACGCCAACAGTCATACTGACACAAACAGCCGACGCAACGGCCACCGTGGCCCATCCGGTCCACGTGGTTGAGCCCATTGAGCCTTTGCCCCTGGGCCAGGCGAGCCCCCATCACATTGCCGAACGTCGAGGCCGTGCGCTTGAGCGGCTGCAAAAGCTCCGCTCGGCACTCGCCGAGCGAGACTGGCACCGCGCATGGCAAACGAGCCAGGAAGTATTGCGCACCGATACCGAGAACCTTGAGGCGGCATGGTTATCGGCATTGTCGGCCGCCGCGCTCGGCAAATACGAACGTGTCGTCGCCCCGCTATCCCAGGCAGTCGCCGGCGACTGGATGAAATGGGGCGAGCGCTCGCTCACCGACCCGGACCTGCAGGAATTTCTGCAAACCCCGCAAGGCATCGACTACCGCTCACTTCAGCAGCACTATCGCCAACGCGTACGCGCCAGCTTGGCACGGGCCCTTCTCGTTATTGCCAATGCCACGTCCATGGGCCGTCATGGCGAAGTCTACGCTTATGATCGCCAATCCGAACGCTTTATTCGCCTTACTCATACCGACAATGCGGTCGTCGGCTACGCCCTTGCCCCCGATCGGAGCCAGCTTCTCTATGTGGCACGCACGCTCGCTCCCCAACCAATTCCCCCTCGACTCGCTGAGATACACGTGGGCATCGTCGATTTGGAAAACGCGCGCATAGGCAGCGTCGCACGATTCACCGATATCGATGAAATTCGTGTGTCCTACGGGACACCGATATCCGATCCCGCCAATGCCCCTAGAGCTGATGACAATGCCGATGCCGCCGATCCCGGAACTGATGCCGACAACCGAACCATCCCCATGGTGCGCATACGCACCGCAGCCGAATGGCGCAACTATCTCATCGATTCGAGGCCTGTAATGCAATCGACAGCGCAGACATTACGCGCGACACCGGATGCCGCGGCGTCGGCATGGAGGCCACAGCCGGGAGCAGAGATTTTACACGTTACTGCAAACGCAGCCTCCATATCGCATATGCCGACCACGGATATCGTTGCAGACTGGGACAGTCTCGGCACGGCAGGGGCGTTTCGCATCGAGCACAGTCGCAAAACAGTTACGTTGGCGCGCCAACTGAGCGCATATCGCAGCAGCATCGTCTGGTCGCCGAGCCGCAAACGCTTGGCCTTTATCGCTATGCCTGTCGATTTTTGCGCAGTCGAACATCAGCGCCCGCCCGTACACCTGTACGTGGTCGATGCCGCGACTGCCGTACTGCGTCCACTGCGCCGCGCAGAGCGTTCCTTCGCCGCGATTTGGCTCGATGATGACCACCTGGCGCTTACAACCGGCGGGGCAGAGGATGCTCAGATCGATATCGTCGACGCAGTGGCCGGCGAGACGGTTGCTCAGGTGCAAAGCCCCGGAGGCGTGTCCACGCGACATATTCTCCGACCAAGGCAGACGACGCAATGTATCGAGGCATCGCCGCCGCCTTCGTCTGAGCAGTCTGCGCCTCCAGTTCCCAAACCTGCAGGACCAACGATTTTTCCCTAAAAAGCGCCTTTTTGCCCGTGCTGGACGAACGGCAGTTTCGGGTGTGATGAATGCAACTCCGGTCAGCAACAAACCCGGTAGACGGCATCACATCGCAGCGGTTAGAATGAATACGATTGGGTGTTGCATAGTCAACGGCCAACGGTAACAAAGAGATTCTCCATGAAGCGAGGCCCACACCGCCATGCCACTGCCATGCCGACCTCCGAGGCGGCCAGCAAGACATTGGGTGATGGTCGCTTCTCCGTCATTCGCCAGCTCGGTGCCGGCGGTATGGGTGTGGTCTACGAGGCATACGATCAGGCCCGACGAGAGACGGTGGCTCTCAAGGTCGTCAAAGACTCCGTCGCCGATCGCATTCTCGATTTCAAAAACGAATTCCGTACCCTAGCTAACATCATTCATCCCAATTTGGTACGGTTACAGGAGCTACTGCGCTTTGATGACCAGTGGCTCTTCACCATGGAACTGGTCCGCGGCGTCGATTTCTTCTCCTATGTCCGGCCGCAATTGGCCCCGTTAGAAATCGAATCCACCACGTCGTCGCATTCAGCCCTGCACCTCGCGCCCTACCAGCCATCAACGGCCCGCACTGACTCGACGATGGTCGAAGATAGTAGTGCCACTGCCGCCACCCAGCCGTCTGGTAAGCAGGGAAAGGGCAGTAGCACCATCAGCCAAGAGGCGCGGCGTGCCGCCTCGACGCGCCTCAACGAAGACCGCTTGCGCACGGCTCTCCTCCAGCTTGCCGAGGGCATATCGGCCCTGCACGACGCCGACATCATCCACCGCGATATCAAACCATCGAACGTACTCGTCGATCATTCCGGCCGCGTCGTCATTCTCGATTTCGGTCTCGCCCGCCAGCGCGGCGGCCCCGACAACCACCGCATTGCCGGTACGCCGCATTTCATGGCCCCCGAACTGGCCGCAGGCGTCGCGGGCGGCCCGGCAGTGGATTGGTATGCGCTGGGGGTCATGTTATTCATGGCGCTGGTCGGTCAGCCGCCCTTCATCGGCGATCAGCGCTATATCCTGCACCGCAAACAGTACTTCGACGCCCCCATGGCCAGTGAAGTGGTTGGCGATGTGCCGGAGGATCTCGATTTCCTGTGCACGGCGCTTTTGGCCCGCAATCCCGAAAATCGGCCACGTGGTGCCGATATCCTGCGTCGCCTGGGCGGCAAGCGCACCTCGGCCCAGCTGTCATTGCCGCTCCAGTCCTTTGTCGGACGCCGGGCCGAGCTCCGCTCCCTCAACGAAGACTTCGACGCCACCCGCGACGCCCCGGTCACCGTCTTTGTGTGCGGCGGTTCTGGGGTGGGCAAGAGCGCGCTCACCGGCAAATTCGTCAGCCAGTTGGTGCGCGATACCCCAGCACTCGTCCTCCAGGGCCGGTGTTACGAGCGAGAGTCCATGCCATACAAGGCCGTCGACGAAATTATCGACGAGCTGACGCGCACCCTGATATTCATGCCGCCAGAAACGGTTGCGCCGCTTCTACCCGCCGATGTCGACATCATCGCCCAGGCATTCCCGGTATTTCGCAAACTCCTCGACCTGCCCGAAATCGCCGGTAAATCCCCGCCATCGCGCAAAATCGCCGACATTCAACAGCAGCGGGCGGCGCTATTTTCTGCCATACGGGAACTCTTCGTCAATCTGGCCGGCTATCGCCCCATCGTCCTGGTCATCGATGACTTGCAGTGGGCAGACTCCGACGGATTGGCCATGCTCGCAGAGCTCACCAGGCCGCCTGGCGCCCCGGCGCTGATGCTGCTCTGCACCCTGCGGGAAGACAAAAAATCTCCGACCAGTCATCGCGAAGACGAATTGGCAGCCAACTTTGGCAGTCCAGTACACCGCTATACTCTCAAGCCCCTGAGCGAACGCGAATCGCGCGAGCTGGCTAGTCGCATCCTGCTCGACGCCGGCACGGCCAATCAAAAAGCCGCGAGCATGAGCCATGAGATATCGCGCGAGAGTCACGGGTTGCCATTCTTTATCGAGCTGCTCGCTCGCTCTGCGATTGAGGACGGCCACCTAGATACTGAGTCGTTGGATCATATCATCAGTCGCCGCATTGCCGCATTGCCGGAGCCCGAGACCCGATTACTGAGCGCCGTATGCGTGGCCGGCAGGCCGTGCAAAATCCGGGTACTCAACCGGGTCTTGGGTCGCGAACAGACCTCGCTGATGTCCGAACTCACCCGCCTGCGCAGCGGCTCGTGGATCGTCACTTCTGGCACTGAGGACGACGACAACGTCAACTGCTATCACGATCGCGTGCGCACAGCGGTATTGGCCACCGTCACCGACGCCGAGCAGGCCCAGATACACACGGCCCTCGCGCAGGCGTTTGCCACCGAACCCGTCGTGG
>JAAUYH010092148.1_pt1 | contig 17501 bp, 14 predicted proteins | sample 7278061 | NCBI WGS metagenome assembly JAAUYH01 (sample SAMN14350203, study PRJNA611818) | marine sediment metagenome | isolation source: surface marine sediment (0.6m) | place: French Polynesia: Moorea | collected 2018-08 | reverse complement strand
TTGATGATGATCTGATGTTTACTGAAGCCAAACAAAAAATGAAGGATGGATTGGCTGTTAGCCTTGAACCAGAAATCGTTAGACTGGCAAAACCTGAAGTACATGAAATTGTTCTTGCGCAACCGAATTATTCTAATTTACAACCTTTTGGATTACTATTTCACAAGATGTGGAAAGAAAAATTGGAATTAATGGATTCGAAAAAAGTTAAGTTTGTTATGATGCAATTATTTAATCTGTGCGAAATTAAATCGAGCAACCAAAAAATACATGAGCAAAAATAATCATTAAATGCTGTTTCCTATGGATACCTTCCAGAAAATGAGTAGGAAACAAAGACTGTTTCGGAAGCTGCTGAAAGAACAGAAACCGAATCGGACTAATACTGAAAGGAGTATTTGCGTATTGCTTTTTCGTGATAGTGCGGATAGGATCGAACTTCCGATCTATTGCATTTGTGTTGTAAACATACACAAATTGGACAGTGAGGATCATTCATCTCTTTTTGGACTACACCAAAACGTTACTTTGTAGACGTTATTTTCAGAAATGAGTGATAGCGCATGACGAAAAATTTCACTTTTCCTTATCGATTTCTTTATTAAAGAAGAGGATAAGAATTCGAATGCTCTTTATTTGCGCACTAAGTCTTCGATATCTGATGTTCTGCAGGAATCCATTCACACTTATATAGTTAGCGTGTGAATTATGTTTGGATCGCGGACATTTTCATCTGCGGGTTTTCTGAGGCATTGGAAGATAGTATGTCGGCCTCCGAAGGAATACTGACACACGTAACGCAGTATAGCGGTCGAAAAGAAGCCGTCACACTCCTGTCAGATGGTGATGAATAGCATTGAATTCGGGCGGATATGATGGATAGTGTTTCGGAAATCTTCGAAAATCAGCGTGCATAGACGGGAACACAGTGCATTAAGTATCGGTGACGTCGAAACCGGCACAGCGAAAAAACATTTGTTTCTTTTTTTGGTGGCGAATTTTTTCCATTTTCGAATATTTTTGGGCACCGAAAATTTCTGAATATAATTCGTCTCATTCGAGCAGACTTCGGACACCTGAACAGAGCCCTTCCAATTCAACTCGCAGGCGAAACAACATCCCAACTAACGTATCAAACTTTCATTCTGTAGCGGAAATAAGGGGTTCAAAATCAGTATAAGGTGAGCCGGCGCTTGGTAACAACTGTTCTAGAGAAGAAATAAGCAGAGAAAGCGGTCGATGACATACTGACCGAGCATCAATCTCACTATAACTTGACCAGCTTTAACGACTACCAATCCTCTCACCAAGGATCCCACCTCAATCATTGCAGTATCAGCATTACCAAGTATTGTGTCATCTGAATACGAAGCATCAAGTCGGGTGAATGATATGCCCTTACAATTTAACGGGCCAAAGTACGATAAGAAAAGGACTGTTGGCAATAAACAGAAAGAAGTGAGGCACATTGTTTTGGCCGACACAAGAGTGAACATGAAAACGGTTTGGTAAACGCTCAAGTGAAAATTCGAGTGTTGGATCTTCAACTGTCCAGTTTCGTTGAAAATCAAGAAGTGATGGCGGCTTCGCTCGAGCGGTATTCAAAGCAGAACAAAGAACACCGCTTGGTGTTTCTGCTCATCAAGAACCTTTCTTACCTACTCGCACTCCTGCTTTTTCTTCCCTACCTTCAATATCCGATTCATATTGGAACGATTTTTTGGAGAAGCTTCTTACTATCCTTGATTATTTTGTTGACACAATTACCATAGACGGTGTTAATTTGAATGTGCAAGGCCGCCACTACATTGATTTCACACCGCATCATTTTAAAATCTCCAAACGAAAAGGTGTGGTAATCGCTCCCAATACTCTCTTAAGACGAGTACATTGCCATTTGAATAAAGTACCGACAACGCTACTGGAGTGAACTTGCACAACTTCTTCGACAACAAGCTTCGCTAGCTGTATGTGTTGAATTTTGACTCCATACAGAAGGATTGCACTGTTATTACCGATAGAGCAGCAGCCATGGCCAAAATGGATAGTAGTTCCGTGAGCACGTGAATTGATCGACATGATGAACGATGGATGCGGTGCTTCGTTCATCTATTGAATAACTTTATGAGGTCGCTATTCAAAAAATGCGAGGTGAACAATGTGCTGCGAAAGGTCGTGGATGAGTTTAAACTTGTCAAGAGAATTGTTGAAGACGGGAAAAGATTTAGTTGGAACTCGATTTTGCCTCATGATACCATCTTGTTCAAGATGTTGAAGCACTGTTTGGTTCAAGTTTTCAGGTTGCAGAACGTTTTTTGAAGTCAGCTGACAAAGTTTGGAACGTAATACTGACTCGTAACCGAGGAATTTCTCAAGAAGCATTCGATTCTTCGAAAAAGTCAACGAACAATATTTCGGGAATATTCACATTGTTTTCCAGTTTTGAATACATGGTAGACAGCTTCAAGCCCGTATACGGTGCTACAATTGAATTTACGAAGAGTCACGAACCTACCCTGCAAAACATATTGCCATCACTTCAGTTTTGCATCGAAGAAATGAGAAGAATTGAAGTCGGGCAGCCAGTTACTCGTGAGAATGACAAAGCCGTGCGCCGGTCGCTATACCCTCTGAAAATGTGTGGATTGATGATGAGATATGAGCTCAAAAAGGTCGAAATGCATGACATGTGGCTAGTGGCTTGCTTTATTTTTTCTTACCTCCGAAAAATGGCATTTCGGAGCGATGAACAGGAACGGCATGATTTCAAACAGCGCACAGAAGCGATATTCCGAAAATGACAGAGAACACATTACGTGCTCCCAAAGAACAGCAAGTTTGTGGAGTGGATAATCGGTACCATGAAGAAACACGAGAAGAATAGATTTCCAGTGAAGATAACCGAAGCAGGCCCCTCAAACTGCGGAAGTTCTCTTTGAAGGTGATTCGGTGGACAATAGTATTGTTTATGAAGTTTCTAGATATCTGAACATGCAACTACACCAATTCGATACTAACAAGGAAGCATTATTTGCGACACCATTTGCGATTGTCAAACTTTGGAACCCACGAAAAATCACGTTTCCGGCACTATCCAAAATTGCAAAGTGTGTTTTTGCAACTTTTGCATTATCGTGTTCTTGCGAGTGAGTTTTTTTACACTGAATAAGATTGTGACTGCTGAACGCGCGAAGTTATTATCCGAGCGTATGTCGCAAATAATGGTGTCTCGCTCACTATGAAACTAACAGCAAGGCTAGCTTAGATCAAAGATCTGCATCTGATGATTTTCCGGCATATGTGTATTGAAACGCACCGAATTATGATTTGGATACTTCAAATTAAAATCTGCTTGCTATGTAATCACGTTGCATGTGCTTTCCGATACGTACAGACTACAATTCATTCACAGGTTACTACCATTTGGAGCATTAATCTGTGGACTGAAAATGAGTCCGTCCAAAGTGGAACACAAACAAGGAATGAAAATCTAATCCTTAAAATTGATCTGATTTTTGTTAATAAACTATTCAATAATCAGATTCACAAGCACCGACACCTGAACTCAACCCATCATGAATCCTGATGGGATGATCGACGAAGAAATGGTCGTGCGCGCGAACAGTGTTTATGTTCCACCGCAGCAAAAATGTGATGCTTTTGGTCATTAGGCACTTAATGTGACCCATTATCGCTTGCAATTTTTCAAATCTCGCGAATGTTGGTTGTCACGTCGCATCGTCCCAATAAGGACATGCAAAATTCCCCTGCAAGCTGTTGATTTCTATGTAGCGCAGCCCAAGGCGAAGATGTTCTACGAAAGTCATCACCTTCTCAATGTGATAAGTGCAGTGTGTATTTGTGCACAATCCTAAGAGAAAATGAGCTTGGTCTGTCTTGTTGGTCTGTCTGAAACAATAAAGGCAGTATTTCTATGCACAAGTATTTGACTAGCAATGCGCGAAACCGTTTTAGTACTCACGATGAGACTAAACCATCAAGAGAATCACTATCACCAGCACAAGCTCAACAAACAGCAAAAATTTCTGCAATACTGTAAATGAGCCTTCGGCTGGCGTGCGTGCATTGAGTGAAAGCGTTGCTGCTGAAGAAGAAGAAAAAGGTCGCGTGACAATTCTGAAGATGACGCAAAGAAGTATGTTCAAAAATGGAAAAGAAAGTGCGGCGGATTCCGAGTAAGGATTATCGAATTGCAAAAGGTTCTCCCGAATAGTCTTGAATGTATTGTGTATGACGAACTCAATACTTACAAGAATTTCACGATTCATGGAAACAAGTGCGATTGAAACTACAGTCGGACAGGTTAGTGCACCTGAATTTAAGTGCTGAAGAAAGGTAGATTTCAAGATTTGCGTTTATTTAACTATTCGAAGGGAACGAGAAGTATGAGCGACATCGAAAAAAGAAATCTGCAGGTCAACTACGTACTGATCACCGGTCTAAAGTGAAATTTACTTCGGATGGACACGGGCAGAAATTAGATGCGTTGAAATGTATTCGGACAGTCTACGAACAGTATTGTATTCAGCAAGTTACGTAGTTTATCCGTCACGAACGCAACTAAAATTAATGATGTGTTTCTGATATCTGAAAGCCTCGTTCATAGATGAGCAACGACGGGTATTTGTCCGTCCAAAATCAACTTAAGTGAAGAAGGTGTAGGCAGGTTTTTGAGAGGAAGCGAAACGTTGATTCAATGCAATTAGATCAGATAATCAGGATCAATGTGAAGAACGACCAAGGGATCAAGTGAGGAGATGCAGCTACTGAAGAGAAGTCGAATAGTAACAAGAAATCCAAGAATCGAGTAATCATTACTTGCATTGGACACCATCAAATTTGCCGCCGACGAAAGAAAAGTTTCCTAAATACAGCAAGAATAATAATAAATCGATAACTTAATTCCGTACATACGGGAATCATCTCATCTCGTAAGCAATGTTGAAAGAGGTGTACGTCAGTACATAAAAGTAATAGACCCATATATTCGACGGATCTTTCCTGCTTCTTTATAGATCAGTAATGGACTCGAAACAAAGATAGACTGTTTTTGCACCCTCAGACCAACCTTCAAGCTCAACATTCTAACCTTCAGAGCGACGAATACTCGCGGTTTACAGGCGGTCCCAGCGAATCCTATCGGTTCAAGTAGCCGGTTTTCTATCCTCAGCTGCTCCACTGGGTTACATGCCGTTTCAGGTATACCTGAAAGAGCCAGTTTGCGAAATCAACCAAAGAACAGCGTGCTTCTAAAAACCTAAAGACACTGCAAGTACTCTCAGCACAAGATTTCTCGAAACCTGTATAACCAATAAACAATTCCGGATCTTCGAACATCAACTCCCATGCATGACAGAGAAGTTGACGAGCAATGCTAGAGGGAAATTAATCACACTGCAAGCACTGAGAAAGTTTTCGACTCAATACATGCATTTACGCAAACGAAAATTTCAAGCCCTTTGACATATAAATCAAATGCTGACATTCTCTGACAGGCCATGGGTCGCAGCTCAAAGAATGACGCTGCTTAGACTGAAGTCCATTCAGAATACATCGCTGTTGTGGTCACTCACGACGAGTCGATGGAATTACATGTGTTCGAATCTGCGGGTTATGGGTTTGTGATCTTCATTTTTGCACTACTTTATTTCACCTGCCGACTTGAGATTGTGGAAATGGTTGTAGAAGCGCCTACAAATAGCTTGATATTCAGAAATAAATCCCTACATATACTGTTAATATAAGTCCCTTCATACATGCCTAGTGGCTACTGCATTCGAACCGCAAAATTATTCGTAACGTGGAACACCAGCCAGTGAATGATATGAGTGCGTCTATTCATGTCTTTCACTACTCTACGATGGCCGAAAGTAAGCAAGGACTTCGTAAATCAGACACTATAGGATGGGATAATTAGAAGCTTCTTTGGGAGAGTGCGGAAATCGCGTATATATGTATATACGTACATATATTTCGTATGCTGTTTCTCCCATAAACTGCGAACTACGCCGCAGTTTTACAATTTTCGGATAAATTCTTGCTCTTTCATGACGGCTGAGTGCTTTCAGCAAATTTTTGTGGTTGAATAATTTCCTTTTTACTATATCTACGAGATTTAGAGAAGCTCGAGTTCCAATCGTTATTTCTTCAGAGAAGAATGAAGCTTCGTAATTCACAACAACTTTAAGGTAATTACAGCCTACGTCAAGTGACACACGCACCGCACTGAAAAGCTAGAACAATTGAATTCAATGGTTTGTCAGCCCTCCTTATTCTTCCGCAGTAACAACTCGAAAAATCCCCATTCGGCGTCTTACAGTCTCTTTTATACATTGAAGCGGGATGTGGATCTATTTACGTGTCGTTGAACTCAGATGGGTGTCAGGAATATGTTGCTTAGATTGATGAAACGGTAAATGTCGATATTGGGCTAAAGCCGCTTTTTTGAAAATTGCAAGTTTTAGAAAAGATCTATTGCTCAACATATACCAATAAATTTTAAGAACACTGGTCCATTCTGCCTTTTCAAGAGCTCCATGTATCACAGGTTATCAAAGAGCGTTCAATAGATTTTGTTGTCTAGATATTTTAGGTTCAAATTACTAAGGCTAATTCTTTTAAAGCTTCCAGCTTCTTCTAGATCCAATCTCATATTAAAAATTTCCAGTTTTGAAATCTTCTGGCAGGTCCATAGAATTTCATTTTCGAAATTCCGTATAATTTGGCTGAACTAGTTGAAGTTCCTCGTATTATCGCTTGGTTCAAATAGAACTTCAATTCATGAATTAATTGAATAAAGCGACGACGATGCATTGACAATTTAGCGCATATCAAACATTAATCTTGAATTGCATTGAAATTTACTAGAAGTTTTGAAAAATTATTCATATTGTCGCGGATTGAAAATTCCAAGACTACGAGAGTAGCTGAAAAATACGTCGAAAAACTAAATAGCATATTGTCTTCCGTGAAAAATTATAACCAATGCCTGGTTACAAAATTGAGAAAATGACCGTTGTTTCTCTTGAGCGAGCTTAAAAAGCGAAAAACAGAATTCAATATCTGAATCTAGCATTATTAGGTTTTAACGGATACCTACAAGGAGGAAAGAAGTAGGTAGTTCTATGCTAAAAACTGAGAGGTTATTCTAAGTTTCTTTCTTATCCAGCATCGATAATAGCGGGCTACGTAGGATTACCGATTAATTTTGTCTCTCCGCTTAAACATTAAATACCCACGAGGAAACCTCACAGCTTGACTGAGGAAGACGATTTCGAAAACAGCTACAAATCACACTCTATTAAAATTAATGTATCTTTTTCATATCTGTTTAAACTTGAGCGAAGAATTTACCTTCCTCAGTAACCTCCGACATTCTGTAGTATGGTGCTCATCGATTAATATCCGTCAGTTTACTCCATAACCTTATTTTCTGATTGTATGTTTGGATATCGAGGCTAGCTTTATTCCACTTGCCAAATAATGGTATATTTCACACGCTTATGAAAAAATATATTTAATTTCAACCGCCTTACAATAAAAATTCGCTGACCATCTCATCGCCCATGAGCACTGAATTATCTCCTAAACGACTCATAGACACGTCTTCCCATTGCTGAAAATCAGCATAACCAGCTGGTAACTCTAGTAATACTTTCGAAACGAAAAATATATGAAAGTATCTGTCACTCGATTTTAGAGAACTGTCCGTCGGGAATATAGAAAATGTGTACCTATGCAGATGAAGTACGTTCCATACATTTCAGAGTTCACACATTTTTTTAGTTAAGTACTTCAAAATCGGATAAAATACTTCTGTTGAACCGCTTAATAGGCAGAGCGGTAGAACGACCGCATAAATTAACTATTCCGAGAACTTTTACGAATTCATGATCGTTTCTCTCTTTAATTGCTCTAGTTAGACAATTACTAAACATTTCAAGCATAACTAACGAAGAGTGGGTACACTATGAAGCAGTACCGACCATTTCTATTAGTAGTTGATTTTTTTGATTGCCGTCAGCTTATTCTTGCTTTCAGATGGTGATTATCTGAAACAATGACAAGGCTTGAAACAGAGTGGAAAGGAAAATGAGTTATTCAAGTGCAAGAATAAGCTTAACTTTTCATTCATGAGATAAAAGCAAAATCTTTATATCTAGGATCCGAAAACTCTCGATTAATGCACAGATTTAGGAGAAAAGGAGGATTTGTGTCTTTGTTTGTGTCTGGGCACTATCACAGTACATACTTGATTGAGTATCACAGATATTATCCAATGATTCTCGGATTCTAAGCAAAAATGTTCGGTGGTGATCATCAACGAACTGAATTTCTTCGACTGTCGATTAGAGTGACTGAACTGATATAAGATTGCTAGAACAACATCGCTTTGATATGAAATTAAAATTGGTTCAAAATTTGTATTAGAACAACAAATTTTTACTTCAGCCGTTTCCAGAACTTTTCTTGTTATCTAAGTGTACAAAAATCATTATTTAATCTGAAATATCCTAAAACATATTTTATGATTTCGACTTTCTCAGATCTGCTGATGAAGGCGATTATAATCTAAGTCATTTAGGCCTCTTCGCCTCCTTCAAATAAATTTAAATGGCAATTTTCTTAATAATAAGAGTAATTGAGATGAAATTGAGCTAGAAAAAACGATTATTTCAGATGGAATAGTTTTTTGCATGATCCCGAAATCCACATGATACAAACAATTTATCGCTTTTTAGAGACAACTTAGGAATCTAGTAGTATCCCTCGAAATTCGTACAGAATGCAGTCATGCTTTTATTAGCGGGCTCGGACTGAAAAAAGTGCAGTAAATATCGCATTTCGGCATTTTAGATGCACTTCATTAATTAATTAATTCCCAATGCAACTAGAATAGAATGCCAATCGAATAGAAGACATGTTTATTCCGCTTACTTGATGAATATGACAGAATTAAATAATTCAAGAATGTACAGCTCCTGTTAAACAGAAAAACTAGATGTATCAAGATTCACCTAGAAACTGTTTTCGACTGATTTTATGACAAAATTCTTATGCAACAACTTGCCGTGTACGGAATTATGGTTAAATGTACGTTACTTCGGCAAGCATAGTTTTCTGCGTCTCATTCGCTATGATAAAGCCTAGGCAATTTTGAACTATCTTACCAGAAAATAATCATCTCACGTGTTGCTTAGCCAATGAATCATTACTTCGTCGTAATTTGAGGCCCCAACAACAAGCTACCATTCTCAATCCAAGGATTTTCACTCAAACGTTGCAAGTTTCGCAGCTGTACAGACCTAACAAGCCTATTAAGGTGATCTTGTTGGCGAGTGAGACAAGCCGAAACAGAAAAAGATAACAGTGAGCTTTTGAGTTGTGATTGTTTCCCAGATTAGCCTACGTTTCTGTAGAATCAACGCATGCATCTTTGAGACGTTTCAAGTATCTATGAGCACGCATTGTTCGATGAATCGTTGCGCACACGCATCACAAAGTAATTGGCAAAGACGTGGCATAACAACTCCTTGCGAAGAAAAGGAACTGCAGCTGGGTTCTTCTCAGGGAGAGATGATTTTACGAATTTATCAAATAATGACGGCATTGCATTGTTACCAAACGGATTATCCAGCAACTTTGTGGAGAGAAACAAATGACCGAGTGATCGTATCTACGATCCATGTCACTCGACAATCACACTACCTACCTAATTACACAACTACAGTGTAGGTATCGGATTAATTACTGCGAGTTTCTCCTTTCCCATCAATAAAACTCAATGGCCCCCACTCTCCCACACAGCACGATGTTGGGATATTTATCTCGTAGTCATGACTGTGATTTCCTTTTTAAAAATCGTGACATACTCAATTAATATCTGACACACACATTGATAACAATGCTTAGGCTTCATCTATTCCTATTCTCTCAAGTAAGTGGAGTACTCTACCAGTAGTACGTCACAAAAGTTTACACAAACGTTCACAAATTTCGACCTCAACTCCGCGCCATGATACCAGGACCACACGCAAGTATGTGACCGTAATCCCGAATAGCAACAAGTACCTGCTTTCAATCCAAGTTCCAAACTAAGAGGATCCAACCCATTTTATGCGATACAATGCGAGTGTAGCGAAAGGGTTCACAGCTGTACCGGGAGCAAAAAAACAAGTAGAGCGGGATGAACATGCTAACTGTAAGTTTCTGACGTAGGACCATCATAGAAATATTCACAATTCAGTTTTGTTTCAAAATCATAGCTCATTGTTGGCAACATCCTGCTGCAGTAAGGCAATCTCCCACTCCTTTCCCCTTGCACTGCGCGGTAGAACCGCACACAAAACCACAACAAAAAACAATGACTCCGCTGTGTTCTACTTCCGTATTTATACATGACGCTGTCGCCATCAGACTTCCACCACACTTGCCGGCAATCATCAACACCATCAGCACGGCCATAACTCGTGTTGCCCACTGACCACCACCACCATGGTCGCAACTTGGTTCCAGAGACTCAACACGGTGCAGTTTTCCACAAACGAGAACGTCAACATGCTGGTGAACGCGGTGCTCGCACTGATTATGGTGTTGGCGACACACGAATGGATCGAGGGCTTGCTGATTCGTGATTGCAAGGAGCTACACCCGAAATCTGTTGTAGCGCTAACACTAATGCGTAGTCATGGGTCGCTGCGAAAGATGTGGGCATTAATCCGCGGTTACCGATGGGAGAACGGTGCCTACCACGGACCAAGTTGTCGCTGTCACCTGCGAGACAATCCCGGGTCCATGTCACCGACGTGCCCGCTATCGGGACGTCACATCGATGTGAGCCGGCGGCTGCTGTTCACCACATTGTTCGTTCGCGCCGTGATCATTATCGTGGAGGTTATTGCCATTGTACTCGCGATCAACCTCACGACGGAGAAAGAAGTCACTCGGGGTGCCGCAGCGATAACACCAATTTCCAACAATTTCGGGGAGCCACGCGCTCTGGACCGCAGGTTGGGGTGCGAGCCCATATTCCGTAAACCGGACAACGTGTTGACCGAGCACCTGAATCGGATCACGCAACTCACGGTCTGCACGCGTTTGCACCGGCCGTTCGAGGCGATGAGCAACTTCACACCGGCGCCCCGAGGGTACGAAGCGTTCTTCCTGTATATCGACCTCTCGGGGGACAAGGTGACGCTGAGCCACGCCAACAAGAAGCTCACGGGCGCAGAAATGTACGCATATTGGAGCGTGGAATGCAGCGAGAACAACCGGGACCCCAAGAACAACTCGTGCAACGGTGTCGAAGTGGCGGAGGGCGTTGTGGCCACGGTCGTGCATGGCAAGCAGTACTCGAAGGACCGCACTGGCGGAGACACGGTGAACAGTAACAGGGAAAATCAGGAGAAGTGGCGTAGGCAGCTGGACGCCTACTTGAAAAAGAGATTTCCTGACGCGTACCGAACGGCGTATCCCGCCAACGCGACGAGTTGGGTCGACACGGAACAGAAGAGGCCGCATCCCGTGCCGAGGATGCTGCTGCATTTCAATGTGACCGCGTTGCAGAGCTTGGACCCTGACCCGAATACGCGTATCGGCTCGTTGCTGCAGCAAATCGTGGGGCTGCAATTTCGTACGGATCGCAAGGAGAACCTTATCGTGCACTCGGACGGCATCGTGATGATAAGAGAGCCCAAGCCAGTGTTGGAGTACAGAATTAAGCAGCCGATTATCGGGTCGGTGCTGTGGGCGATACTCTTGTCCTTTGCTTTACTGATACGTTGGGTGCTCGGGGTCATATTTCCCAACAATGTGTACGAGCTCATCATGGAGAAGGTGCGACGCGAGGAAGAGCAGAGCGACAGGTCAAGCAATAACCCGGGCAGCAGCTGGGGCAGCAGCTTGAACAGTTTCAGGTCGATCAAGTCAAAGAGCAACGGCGGGCATGCTGTGCAGAATCAAGGGCAACATTGCAATGTGGTGTAGTGGTGCGGTGTGTGTGGCATGGTCGAGTGACGGAACCGGCGGTCGCAAGTGTGGCAGTACATGTGACAACAGTTGTGGGCAGTGGCGCGAGTCGTCACCGTCTACCGTTGCCTACACATGTCTCATCTCGTTTTGCGAACGTCGCAGATGCCTGCAATGCGATGAGTATCGCAATCCGGTGGCGCAGCGAATGGAAATCGAAGCCAAGTTGGTACGGCGATGGCGCTTGGCAAATACTGCGGAATAGAATTCATCCCATGAAACCGAGAAAAACTCGTGTTGGCACTACTGTACAGTACATGTACGGTACAGTCCTCCCTCTCTATATGGCAAATCGCGAGACATGCTGGACTGGGTGGAAAACAGTTGGAAGTTGTGGGAAGTGCAATATGTAAAGTGAACTAAATTATAGTAAACCCCACGCCAAAAGGATAGGACCACTCTTTCACTCGCGGAAAAAATGGAATTTGTGGCACACTCAGCGCCGTGTTAGAACGGCAACCGTCTCGTTCCATCGTACACTTCACCTTCAACAATACAGGAGCTTAGTAGGATAGTACGGATCAGCACGAATCGTCTTATTTCAGATCCTGTAAAATAGGACTACTTATGGCGAGCGCCAAAAAATAGAAACACGCTCACTTTTACGGTTCTAAATCAACAATCTAACATTCAACAGCCAGTTTCTCGACTCTTACAAGTCTACAGCTGTTTGACTCTTCGAGAAATCGACAACACTAGTTTTCTTGTATAATCTAACGGTAGTTTTTCCCATTCATAGGTCAGTGCTTCTTGTAAATCATCTTCAGTCTCAAATTGTCTCCTATTTCTGCTGACTGCTTGCGTGAGGAAGGCCCAACAGTTCTCTATGATGTTCATGTCTGGAAGACAAGGCGCCCAGTGAAGTATAGGCACATCCATGTCAAAGAAATAATCCATTATAGTATTAGCACGATGTGCAGGAGCACTACCTTGCTAGAATATCAAGCCTTCTGGGTAGTAGTCTTCTATAAACGGCTACAATACAGACTCTAGCATTGTAGTATAGCCCATTGCGTTCATGTTTCCACTAATAAAATGAAGCTCAGTTTTTCCACGCTAGTTTTTTCCTGCCCACACCGTTAATCTTCCACCACCCTGCGCTATCTTCGAGAAAATAGAAAGAGGAAGACGTTTGTCTCGCCAAAGGTGTGATATACCGTCCGGACCGTCCAAAGTAAACCGTTTCTCGACTGTGAACAGAGTCTTTCGCCAGAAAACTTCGCTCTTGTTCAACATCTAGTCCGCCAAATTTAAAATTGAAGATCAATGACACGCTTGATGAGCGCTGGTCGAACTTTAAGCTTCTCCCAATTCATTTCAGGGTGATTCTGGAGTATTCTTTGTATGATTCGTACAGAGGCTCGCACACCAGTGTGCGCCAGAACTTTTCGAGCAGTCATTCCAGGCTTTTTGGCACAGTTCACTAGAGCTCATTTGGCGCGTCATCAATGCGTCCTTTCTGATACTCGGTCAGAGCTGTACCACGACCCGTTGTTGAAGTGATTAGAGTCGTTGGTTGTGCTATTGATTTGTAGAATCAGATTGTATTGTTCAGTTGTAGTCTTTCTTTATTGTATTCACTACTAACTGTAAGAGTATTCGGCAAAACGATCAAGTGTTCCTATTTTTGGCGCGCGCCTAAAGTGGTCTTATTTTACTTTTAGCTATAAAAGAAGAATTGTGCGGATTTGCAGTGTCGTGCTGTACAACTGTATTGTTGAGGATGATGTGTAGGATGGAACGAGACGTTTGCCGTTCCAGAACGGGGCTGAGTGTGCCACAAATTCCATTTTTCCGCGAGTGAAAGAGTGGTCTTATCCTTTTGGCGTGGGGTTTATTACAGTGAACGCCGTTGCCGATGAGACCTCAACGGCGTCGACTCAAAAAAAATGACGAGCGACAATGATGCACTGCGCTACTGTAGACTATCGTGGACGGAGAAGTTTGCGATTTTGGCGGAGTGCAAAAAAAGGTGTTACGGGAAGGTGCAGAACATAGATGAAGTGAGGGGATGGGCGAACAGCAAATTGCAGCTAAATACAGAACCCTATTATCGAACTATCATGCGTATACTGAAGGACATAGATTCTATTGAAGAGCGAGTTAAGTGAATTAGCAGCGATGCTAAGAAGTTGACTGTCACAAATTCTGAAGTCGATAACATTGTGCGGGATTGGGTGCATGAAATGTAGGCGAGGCGCGTATTTCTGACAGATTTGATTATTCAAGAGCAAGCAAGGCAAGTACAATACACGTTTAAAACGTCCATATCCCCGGCCAGCGAACATTCGTGCAGTTTACGGACGGCTGTCTATATCTCTTTAAGAAATGAAACAATTTCAAATGTTTTAAATCACATGGCGACAGTGGTGACGCCGACCACGCCGCAGCGAGAGAACTACTTTCTCTACAACGACTTGTTGCTCAATACGACAAAGCCGATTTTTAACGCCGACGAATTTGGGCTCTTCTACACCTGCCTACCACAAACAACTATCGGCCCTGCCCTTAGACGGGCAGGAAACAGGCCAAGGACCGTGTGATGTTCTTGGCCTGCACAAATGTGCAAGGAACCGAAAGTCTTCCGCCGTTGGTGGTGGAGCGGGCACAACGCCCGCGTTGCTTCGGTGGTGTGAGCAGCGGCGCGCTCGGCTTTGAATATTAATCTGGAGGGAAGGGGTGGATCAATTTCAATATATTCGAGGACTGGCTGCGTCATTTTGACGCTTCGATTGGCCACACGAGAGGTCTGCGAGCGCTTCTGCTCCTCGATAACGCTTCGTGCCACGGCTCGGAGGACCGAAAAAACATGAACAGTACCAATAAGACAAGTCGTACACTACTGGGCCATGCGGTAGTTGGCAACACGTTGAAAAACCAGGAAACGTTAAGAAAAGCGTAGAAAACCTATCTTTGCAAGTAAACGACGCTTTCTGCGTTGAAATACGGCAAGATTTGGATGGAAAGTCCCCGTTCGGAGAAGGAAATCTACGAACTCGAAAGCCCTTACCCCAATATCACTCAGAACGCAGTCATAGCTTCAGTACAGTTGATGTGGAGTCCTGAATTTCGTCCTCCTCAGCAATTGTGTGAACGCGCAAACGAGTACTCTTTGGCGAGAAGTTTCAGTACGGAGCGCAGAATCAAAGCAAGTACAATGTAGTCAAATTGTTGGCGAATGTGATGACATCTTTGTTGAAGTCAGATTTGGCAGGAAATGGTAAATCGATTCGACAAGATGAAATAATGTTGTTTCCTTTTTTTCCTTAAAATTGTTCAACAAACTCCATGAGACCTTGCGCCAGCAAATTTGCATTACCCACACCCAAATCATCACAAAATTTAACCATAGCACTCGTTAGTTTGTTGTGGTCAATCAAGACAGATGGCCATGTAATACTTCGTTCGACGGTAGATTCAACGATTAGTTTTGCAGAAGCACCATCTCCATCAAGACAGCAAGAAGGGACAAGAACCAATAATAATATTCTGCCATCACGTGTTACGCTTTCTTTTCATTTTGCCATAACGTAGATTGGTCGGTGTTGTAGTGCCGGCGCGGATGGTAAAGTGGTAGAATTGTCGACTATTCCACTTTCAACAACATTGATTTCACAGTCACAGTCGATTTCTGGGTCTCGGCTCTCTTGGGTACCACAAATACCATCAGTTGTAATCGGATTCAGCTCTAAAGAAATGTAAGAACCAAAATGTATCAAATTTCGAAAAATACATACCAGATGATTGCCTCGCAGACCGACCTCCACCAAATTTAGAATCATACAATTTCTCGAATCTTTTTCGAAATTTTTTGGGATCAACTGTACAAAAAATATTCCGTAAGCCCTTGTAATTGTACCAGAAACTGGCTTTGTCTCCTTCTCGAACACTATCGGTTGAAAAGAGTTGGTCGAGGGCTAATGCAGCTCTCGGGTTAGCAGCGAGAGAGTCCGCCGCAAGGCCACATTTTTTGGAGCCATGAATCCTATACAAAGTAAGAAGTGCATTTAGAAAGCTTCTGTAAATTTTTTTAAATAATTAAATAGTATCGTGTCATGTTCTAAAAATAATTCTAGATGCAAAGAAAGTTTACATTTTCACAGTTGCACATCGTTGTAACAAGATCTTGGCAACACAAACGGTCAGCTTGAAATACATGATTCAAACAATGGTAATTATCGCAAGTAGAAATTTCAATTTACGTATTTTCTTTTAGTTTACGTTCTGTAATGTCTAACAACGATAAGTATTTATAGAATGGACACAACTTTTATAGAACAATTGTTCTGTTTAATTTAAAATTTGCGTACAATCATCTATATTTGCTGTGACAACCCGGTTAGACTTACTATAGCTATAGAATATTTTATGGCTCGTTACAAAGATTTATATGATTTTAGTTCTTTCATCAAACTTATTATTTGATAATCGACTAGAATCTACAATTTTTGAGACTTCTTGTTCTCTAATTACACCGAATCGGTTCACTGCTGAATCAACAGTTGGTGTAACAGTTTGTATTTTTTTGTCACAAAGATTCTAAATTTGATGCAACATCTTTAAAATTATTTTCGATCAGTTATAAATAGATAAATTTAAATTTCGCATCGATTGATGCAAGTTTAAATTTTTATATTTATGTGACGTGCTATATAAGTGAGTATTTTCATTCTACGAGAATAATCTTCTCAGAAATGTCTAGTGCAAAGGGATTTCTGGTTCATGGTGCCAGAATTTTCAGGCCGAACAGTAAGTCTCCTTTCTTCGTGTCCAATCTAACGCGTTTCAAATTAATTTTTGGCTCTTCACCTGCCATGTGAGCGGAATTATGGCTTTCATTAAAGCCTAGGATTGAAAATTACAAGCCTAATTACTTATTATGGGATTTTCTATTTTTAAGGCAGTATCATACAGAAGTCTGTAATTCTGTATATGTTAAATGTTCTAAAAAACATTTCGCAAATGGGCTTGGACTACCGTACGAGCTTTGTCAACGTTAAATTAAGTAAGTTATTTTTTCTTTATTTTTAACATTAACTAATCGACTGTCAGCCTCGTTGGACTTCTAGATTAGCAGATCGACCTCTTTATCGATGTTTTGTATCAGTAGATGGGACAGACTGTCCTATTCAAGAACCAGTTCCGTTTTCGAAAATTTGGTACAGTCACAAAATGCGCCGTGCAGCTCTCAGATATGAAATTGCTGTATTTGTGCATACAACACGTATAGTGTGGGTCTCTGGTCCTTGGGCTGCGGGATCGAACGGACATGAAAATTTTTTGAAACCGGGCTGCCTTACAAACTGGGGAAAGGAGAATTCGTTCTGGCTGATGCTGGCTACGGTGGTACAAAATGCGTTCCTCCACCCCTTCCAGGCAATTCTATGTCTAGAAAATTTGCTATGCTGCGTGCGCGCCACGAGGCAGTGAATGGAAGACTGAAAAAATTTCGT
>JAAUYH010023070.1_pt1 | contig 17501 bp, 7 predicted proteins | sample 7278061 | NCBI WGS metagenome assembly JAAUYH01 (sample SAMN14350203, study PRJNA611818) | marine sediment metagenome | isolation source: surface marine sediment (0.6m) | place: French Polynesia: Moorea | collected 2018-08 | reverse complement strand
GTTGATTTTGCAAATGAAAGTGTGGCATCGCATTAATTTTAACTTCAGCGCGGACGAAATTGCTCTGTCACAAAAAAGCTCCATAATCAAGTTCCATTGTAATAATATAAATCATAAGTCCGAAAACAACTGAAGCCCATACTCGAAATGTCAAACTCATTTCACCTGTTCGCCTAAACATTTACCACTTGTCGACAACTGCGATTGACCCGGAAAACTTATGGAATTTTAACTGCAATGCAGTTCACCCAGAGCTTTCACTAAATTAAGCTAGCATCTAGAGCAACCGACAGGATTTTGAGCACGAGCTCCGTTACAAGAATCGTACGTTATTGGTTCACCATTTCCCATTGCATTGGAGGCAGAGGGTAGAAAATATTATTTAATATTATTCAGTCTCAGAAACAAACAAGAAAGAAATAAAACTGAATATTGTCGTCCAGGAATAAGTATAAATAAGCTGAATGCCTGTGAATAAATACGAATTAATCAAGTTAGTCGAAACAGTAAACTTTATTTGGTTCTTTAGTGAACAATTTATTCAATGCACTCTATTATAGCTTTAGCGCCATGCACATTTCAAATAGCTTTGTCGCGTTGAGAAACAGCTCAATTTCAAAATTCTACGGTAAGAAGCTTTTGCGGCTGGGAGTGAAAGTATGTCCAGCAACAAAGAAAAGGGGTTCGAATATGTTGGATGTCGGTACTATGATTCGTATGTCCACAAATCTTATGCGTCTGTATGAGTTCTGCTTCTTTCCTCTTAAAGCCCTCTAAGTCGCGAATTGAAGAATATCTGAGTCATCATTCTCCTGTATTGAACGATTAATCTGAAGGCTCCGGGCAGAATTACGTTCAAGATTAGTAAGATCTTCACCGGGACCATTTTGTAGTTTGACCAATGCAGACCTATAATTTATCTGAAGTACTGCTGGTGTATTCGACGATAATTTAGATTCAGTACTGGGGTGCATTCGGATAAATTCATTGAAAGATGCCCTTACTTGAGCAAGTGTAACATTTTTATTTTGTAATGCTGTTCTAGACAAGTCGATTTCTTACAATTGAGTAATACTTTTTGTCAATTGTTCGATTTTTTCTCGCATTAAGCAGTAAATACTCAAGCCCATCTATTTTTGCATTTTGAAAATGTCTTGCAGCTCAGAATAGAGCTTGAAAATATCAATTATGAAGATCATTTGATGACAATGTTCATTTTTTCTTTGGAAAGTAGTATGTTTCTTTGACTCAGCTGCCGGATCAGGAAACCTTTAATGGCATATTATTGCATATATTTTTTAATTATCGGTTTGATTGATTCGACAAGCCTTTAATTGATACCTGGTAGCGATAAGAAGCACAGCCAACGAAACCAATATCCGATTTCGTAGCAACAGGTAAATTATTTGCAAAATTATCTCCGATAATTGCACATACGTTGTTCAGGTCTCCGTTGTACCCAATTAATTCATATTGAAATAATTTTTCATGACTGGACGAGCTTTGAGAAGTTTCGCTTTCAAACAGTGTGAAAGAGAGGAGCAATGTTCTAAAGTCGGAAGACTCTTCAGTAGGGTAAGTGGCGTACATTGCTACGACATGCGTATTATAATTAGTCCAACCATCAAAAATCAATGTGAATTTGTTTGGAAGCAGCAAGGATCTTCTTGTATCAACTTTACTTAGCAGACGTACTTTGTATTTTTGATAGTTTTGATAGATATCGGATCGTAACGGATATCATCAGAAATTTTCTAGTTTTCTACTATTGAAAATGGCTTCCATCATTTCACTAGAAGCTCAATACAACCATTGATTTGAGTGTCTTGTTTTCGGCACACAAAATGAGCTGTAGAAGTTTAGATCGAGAAACTGATGGCCTTTCATTATATTCATCGACTGCTTTTACATACTCCTTTGGATGCTTTAATTGAATATGATGTGAGAAATTGGACATGAAGTCCCTGATACTTTGAGTCCAGCAAGACAAAGGCAGTTCCACTCCTTTTGTGCGCCTTCGACTTTCGTGAAAAATGTGTCTCGTAGCTGTTTACCTAAATTTGAACTAAACATGTTTCTTGATTGTGAAACTGCTGCTATGTCAAATAGAAATAACTTATAACTCTTTGATTGCGATGCATACAGATTCATTTTGATTTATTAAGGGTTATATTTTCGGTGAACGCCCAGGTAATTCAAGATTAATTTGCAAAATTGTCTTTGAGTACCATCAGATGAAGCGAATTAATATCTTTAGACTTTTCGAGGTTAATTAAATAAAATGAAATATTCGTTATGGAATGAAGATGGAAACTCCAGGTACAAATTATTCTTGGTATTCGAAATAGAAATACATTTGATTCTGGGTCTGACCTGAGTTGTATTTGCGAATCAGAGGCTGGCTTGTGAGCAAGTCAGAGCCATTTTATCATAGGAACTTCATCAAACTAGGCCACGAACTCTTTTCTGCACGCACTCTTCGCTTTCAATAGTCGCCGCTTAGTGTATGCCTTCATCGCTCAGAATTGGAATGAATTTTTTCTACAATATAGCGTTCCACATAATCGAGCTGAAATCTCTGCTAAGCAATTGAAAGATTTTTTTGTTTCTTTTTCTTTCCGTCATACCTTGAAGGCACATCAATTCAGTCAAGATAATATCGCCTCTTTGAAAATGCATTAAAGCTTTTTACATGGCTGTGATTAGTTAGTATCTTTGTGCTCAAATTCTGAAGTTGTTGGGGCACTATTTAAGAATCGTAACTACAACTACTGTTAGATAATTTTTCCAATTTTTGAAAGAAATACATTGATTTTTCTATGTGAAAAATCATACGTTTGTTTCAAATTTTTGTAGCTTCATGCAGCACAGAAAGCAAGGCTCGTTTTTATTTGATAACTGCATCAACACTTCATCATTCAATTATGATTTACTGTTCATTACATTGTTTGATTTCAACAGCACTGTATGATCGATAACTATTACTTAGTGCAGAAAGTTTAAGCTCTCTTCTCATGTCACAAATGAAGCTAAGCCTAAGAAGAACCTCTGTGGCTTTGGCTGGACTTTAAATTTGAAGGCGTTTTGCCATGTTTGGATCGACTGCGAGTTGGAGCAACCATGTATTCTATTATTCGATTTGAGTTGTAAGGGCCGCTGAGTGGATATCAGGCTGATGTATGCTCCGAGTTTAAACGTAGTTATAGCTTGAGTTTTAAAAAGTAGAACTAGGTATGATAGAAATAGCTTACTGTATGACGACAGTCAACGCCTCTGCGTTACCTCTAAACTGCTATTAACTGCAAAAAGGGATCAATCGAAGGGGCAATACCTTGGTCTCTGCGTTTGTCACTCAAGGGGCACCTAGCGAAGCACATTGAAGTAGATGACTATACGTGCTGTAGTACTTAAACGACAGGATGTTGGAGCGGCTTTATTCTGTGATGCATCACCCGTTCCACCATCTGGTACACCTAATAAAAATTTACTGTCCTCACGGTCGGCTATTACCTCACTCCAACCATTAGGAAACAATATCTGCGCACTCCCTCTGCTCAGCTTTTCCCCGCGTTCACACGCGCTGTTATATCGATTTCATTCTCGGTGTTTGTCTCGAGCGCTCAGTCACCATCTACCTACCGCCGTTATATCATGTCCTGACCACCCAGGTTTCCCTCAGCGTCCCGTACACTAATCAGCAGGTTAAGTTTGGCTGATGATTTGGAGAAAACCTATTCAGATCTTCACCAGACAGAAATTTTTTGAAAGCTTTTCAGGATCGAAGCCAGCAATCATCTGATCCCTGTAACTTGCTATAACCCCTGTTCTGTGCGAAATATTGAGTCATAACCGTAGGCGAGGCCTTGATTATTTAAATATGAGAGGATTAGCTTGAATCATTAAAATACTGAATTAGTAGGTATATTGGCGGCTGACTGCAAGAGATTGATTCAAACGGGATAGGGAAGTTGTAAAAATAAAAAATGAAGCTAATTAACGAGATAACGAAAGGAAATAGAACGAAATGGGTGAAACCAAGGTAAACGTGTATTTGAAGACGAAATCGTAAATTTGAACATCGAATGTGCCGAATTTTTGCATGAAATGCGTTGAGTATCGATTAAGCAACATAATAGGCTTTCAAACTCCCTATTCATGGCGAAATTCAGACTAAATCAGGAAAAAAACAAGATGTATGTTGGGTAGTCATGTAATATAAAAGTAAGTATGTTCAGTCAAACTAATTCAACGCATTTTGAAAACGCCAAATTTCTACTCCATGTGCTTCTTTCAGCAGCTCTGCACCTAGTTTGCTGATTTCTACCAGAGAGGTGATAATATCGCACCTTGATTCAGCGCGAATCAACCTTCTGAGATTTAATTCTAACGACTACCATCATTGTCCGTGTTGATCATATTCGTAGAATAGTTAGCACGATGTTTCAAAAAACGTTTTGCGCTCGTTCTAACTCTTTCCAGTTTGAACTTCACTTCGGGTATTGGAGACTCTTTCTAACATATTCAATACGAATTCATAGCAAAAAAAATGCAACATCTCTGTACATTACTCGAGTCATTTATTTTACGAAATTTTGTACTCTTGTTTATGATACAAACTGTAGGTTGTCCCAAAAAGATCTGAAACATTTTAAGTTCGCATAGCGGGAAAATTATCAAAGTTTTGGAATGATATTTTGACGAGTCAAACGCAGTCTATTAAGTCCGTACAACCTCTGTTTCGAACCGAATACCGACGAAATCCTCCTTTGCGCAATAGCATACTAAAATGGTGGAAAACTTTACTTCGCATTGAAAAGTTGAAAAGAGAAATAGGAGTGGGAGGCCTTCAATACCAAATGATAACGTTCAAGCTGTTCGTAACTACTTCAGAAGTCATCCGAAAAGATATGTCAGAAGAGCAGAATCTGGCTTGGCCATACTTACATCTACAATTCACAGAATATTGAAAAAAATGATTCATTCGTTCCCATACAATGTGACGCGATTTATTCAACTACCTGCTGACTGTGTTAAACGAAAAATATAAGGTGTGTGTTGCATCGACAACTTATCGGAAGATCAAATTTTTTTGCGCCGCATCATCATTTCTGAAAAGTGTGTTTTTCACGTGTATTGAATACCGAACACACAGAATACTTGTATTTGAGGCACTGAAAATCCAAGAGATCATCGAAAGCATGCAATGCATAGCAAAAAAATAACGGTTTGGAGCGCAACTCACGCCATCAGTGTGCTAGACCCGTACTACTTTGACAACCAAGCCATTCATAGAGCCGATTATACCCACTTTCTTAATAACTATATTCGTGCGCAAGCACCAATTTTCCACGTAACACATTGTTACAACAAGACGGAGCTCCTCCACATACTAATCATCAAGCTCGTGCTCTTTATAATGAGATTTTCCCGATTATTGGATAGGAAAGTATGGTCCCTATGATTGGTCCTCTAGATCTACAGATTTGACCTCGGCTGACTTTTTTCTGTCAAGATATATGAAGGATAAGGTGTATCGAAATCCAGTACAGAACTTGATACAACTGAAAAGAAGAATAACTCAAGCAGTTCGAAGTGTAACACAAGGAATACTACAAAATGATTAGCAAAACCTTGAAAATCGCCTACATGCTATTAGTCGAGAAAATGGAGGCAACGTTGAACAATTTTAGAGCACAAGTAAAACTTTAGAATTTAGTTCACAACTTACAATACAAATTTTTTGTCGTGCCTTCCTTTCCACCGTTCGTATATACTTCTAAAATGTGTCAGAGCTTTTTGGGACACCCTCCATATTAGACATCGATATCGCATGAGAAATAGTACTTGCATCATGCAACTGCTCATGGATCACGAAGGTGGATGCTTTCAGTTCATCTTGAAAAGGCACGAAATGGCAAAGAGTAGGTTTCCGATCTTCGATTTTTGCCCATCCTACATAATGGATTATCTTATTTCTACGTTAATTGTCTCGCGTATTTAAATATGGCGCGATGGAAAGATTATGAGATATTTATTTTCACCATCTTGGTTGGCACGAAAAAATGGTAAATCTATGGAAACGAATTTGTATGGTTCTCCGCGTACAGAAATAATGAGAGGGCTGCCTGCATTTTCTACTTCATTAATCTATCGGCAAGAATATGGCTGGTGCGGACAAATCTTATTTCGATATATCTCCTTTGGTAGGATTGTCTGGTTTCGCGAATATCGAGCATGATTCATTTTTACTGGTTACTGATCCCTTACTGACAATACCAACCAAGGACTTGGAGTCTGTGAAGAGATGCATCGATATATAACGGCATAGAGCGTGTTTTACTTCAGAACGGAGAGCAAAATAATCGCAGAAAAAATCGGCAAATGCTATCACCTCCGTGCATAGAACGGAACGAGTCACTCGTTGAGATTTCTAACCTTTGAAGGATAGGTGTATCACCGATGCGTTTCCATCGATCAGGTAGCGCGAGATTGTTCCTTCAGTTCAGGTATGCCATAGCGAGGCAAGTCGTCTACATAAGAAAGTTGAGTCCTTCAATTCGCCGAGATGAACGGATTAGTAGAAGAAGGGATCGGTTTCTGTTGGAACCAACCCTAGATGTTTGGCGAAGTGTTTTTGTAGAGTTATCGACCACAAATCACGTGCGTTGGTGAGGCCATGCAAGGAACGCAATAGTTCAAAAACTCGTGTGGTTCCTACTCAAATTAGAAGCTAGGTTCTCGTGAACACGCGACGGACAAGTGGCTCTGTAGATTGCAGATACGCGAGCTTCACATGAGAATACAACACTTCTAAGTCGAGTGCTGACACCAAGGCGTGCATAGGCCTTTTGGGTGAAACTTGAAGCTTTCGAGCCCCATGAACAACGTAGTGAATCATCTTACCGCGGTGCCTTTCTACGACGTACCGCCATTTGTATTCGATCTCACTTTCGGAATTTGAATTGATTGGCAGCAAAAACCTTGTGGTTAGTGCATTTATTCCGTCCAGTATATCAGAACGAATGGTGACTTTGGCTGTACCCCGCTTAAGAAATTGCACACTTAGGCAAGTATTGCAGGGCTTATCTCAGGTGAATTTGCGCTAGGTTCATTCTTGTCAAGTATTTCAGTGGAATATGCCTGAAGAAAGATATCAAAATTTAAAAAGAAGATAATTTAGATCGAATTCAGTGGAGGAAACTAGTCGCCGCAGCGTCTGGTTCTTGGAATAGTCTAACTTGCGCTATGCTGTATCGCTCGTGAGCAGAGTTTTCCTTTTTCTGTACCAGCACAATGCGCCCGTCGGTGTCCAATATCCAGACAATGTACGGGACAGCACATTCGCCAACTCGATTCAGAACTAATTTTTCTCGCCAAACTAGTACCTTGTCACTGGGTTGGAACGTATTTTCTATTGCTCATAAATATTGTGGCGTAGCGCCTGTGCCAACTGCCTTGACATCAGTCTGCGTGTCTCTTGAGAAATCAACGTTTTTCCCGCTGAAGTAGGGCGTATGATAATTGGAACTTGGAAAGAATGTGGACTGGGTAACTCTCCAAGGACTCATGCGGACGCAACGATTCCTTCGCATACTAACCTCTCATTCATTCGTTAATAACCGAGGCTGGTAGAATCTCCCGATGCATAAGAAGTGATCCAACTTGAGTCTTTGATATGTTCCTCGTAGTGGTTTATAGTACTGTTAGCGGATACTGAGGAAGTTATGTGACTAACTACCTATTTTTAACTTATATATCACGAAGTGCGGAAAATTCAGCGGATAATATTGGGAGTAGTGAACCCTTATCGACTCTTATGTACTGATGGAGTCCGGTGTAGACATTTGACCAAAAAATTATTATCGCATCCCATACATTAGCAGTCGAAATCTTGGTAAGAATCTTGCTGCCGAAAAACGAGTTGCCTCGCCTACAATATGGAGTAATGACTCCCGTAAAGATAGATGATGTTGTTGTAAAGTCGTGCGTTGAATCGAGATTGTTCTTTCCCTATCGAAACACGGAATCACTGAGGCGCATTCAGTATCTTCTGACAAGGTTTTCATCCCGCGACAATTTCCGCTAGTTTCTCGAGTGCCTTGGAGTCGAAAGCTTCAAGTACCGCCGTTTTGCACAAGTTGTATATTTTTGCCTGTGAAACCAGAGTAATTGCTGGAAAATGTAAAATGTGCGCGTTGGTAAGTTCATCCGGGCGTATGAGTTCTCATCACAACGAAATAGGCGAACACTCCATACATCTTTGATCTGTAGAGTTTTGAAAAGTTGCGGCAGCACTATGCAGCGCACCAATCAATTATTGACATTGTTCGCGTACAAATATTCGGGGTACAGAACATCTTAACCCAACAGCGCAAAAACAACCACGGTGATGTACGCGGCCCACGGTTCACGTCACTGGTGGGTTCCACCTACCCAATCCACTGAGAGGTCCCACTACTCATGCCCACACTGGGCTGCCGCGCCGAAGCGGAGCGTGTCCCAGCCTGAACACAAGCAGGGAATCCATCCCAGATTCATGGTAATAGTGAGGTGGTGTGGTACGAGGTGGGTGTGGTACACTCGAACCAACCTAGGGTGCTACATGGAATTATCAAATTACCATTTGGCGCGACAAGTATTTCGGTTTTAATCAACCAATTAGGCTGCTAGAATTTAAATTACAGGGTCTGGAATTTTCCAGACCCGGGCACATAAATACGGCGGCGCGCGAGCGTCGTCGGCATCCGGCGTTTGTGTGCCTGCTACCTTGCCTACCCTACCTACTAACCTAGCATCTGCACTAACGCGCGCGCGAAGAGGTTTGCGAAGCGGAACTTCGAGGTACGTCTCCCACACAAAACAAACAGGAACTATGTCCTCTGTCAGCACTAGATAGGAGTCTCAGAAAATTTGTTGAGTTTACTTTCATCCTCGACGGCAAGCTTAAGCTTCCGAAGCGTGTTGCTTATAGAACAGACCAAAATGTCAGGAAATTTCAATGATTACTTCTGAATGACTCGGAAACAGTCCATCACGGTGGCGATCCCCATTGCGGTGCAAATTCTGCTACAAAAATGAACAACATTCGGAAAATTTTCAGTTGAAAGATACAATGATTGGAAATATATATCGATTTGCATCATGGTGATGAAAATTGGTAAAGTGATGAACACCTAATACCGAGGAAATCCATTTATTGTGTAAATTCGACCAATATCAGCATTTTAGCATAGTATATCTATAATTTCAGCGGAAATGACGACGTTAATGAACAAGGCGTTCTTGAAAGTTGTTGTTTGAGCCGCTTTTCGGAAGCGTAAATGCTACTTGGTAATATTATACTAGCAATCATGTTTCTTATAGAAGCGGCTCACTCAATTAATCATAGAAATCGTGAACGAACACACTGCGATAATTACAATATATTAGGCGGAATTTAGTAGGATGAGTGTCAATTATGGTACTTTGAGGTACAAGACAAATTCGTACCCGATAATTGTGTATTAGGTCGTTTTGCGTCATGTTACTGAGATGTTGGTGCGATGAATATTTGTTACTGTGATGAGGTCAATAAAGCATGACGAGGAAAATATCTTCACGAAAACATTGCAAAATGTAAGACCGCAACATTTCCGTGACTTTCTTGGAGACGGATTATTCTTTCCATATCGCGTGAAGAGATCAAATTAAGGTGCGGAAGTCGATTGGCTGCCCGAATTGAAGTTCTGTGAATCATAATTTGACTCTGATCGTCAATACATGCTACTGGACCTGCATATACCCGAGAAACAGCAAGATTATTCCCGGCGAGATTGAGAAGTTTCTATTTAGGAGGAGCTTGAATTATTGGATTAGAATTGACGATTAGTAGCCTCACAGCGATCGTGGCGCAATATTAGAAGAAACAGCGAGACCAAAAGTAATCGAGAGAAGAGTTTGGGGCCTCAGTTTTCACGCCTATCTAGTGGATTGACATAAGTTCTTACCAGTCAGCTGCTAAGGAAGACAGGTCGAGGACTCAAGCGTCACACTCTTTTTCAAACACTTAATTAAACTCTCTTTGTTGCGAGGTTTTGTACTGCGTCGCCCAGGAAGGAATGAGTGGATTTCCATTTACTCCAACTGGAACGCTTCAGCATCCGTTGTAGGAGTTCGACAGTCGTTCTTGGACGGCCTTCAAGTTTGCTACCGATTAATCTATCTATCTATCCAGGGCCGGCAGTGGTTTTCGGTTTCCCAGTGACTCACCAAGAATAGCTCGGCCAGAAGCCGAAACACACATGGATATCACTCGTTGACTTCGACGCTTACAGGGACTTCTACCAATGTTATTTGCCATTGTATGTGTCGTTCCGTCGAAGATTCCACTATAGTTAATGCATGCGGTTTGTAGTGTGCGGAAATCACTCCTGTTGTAATGCGCAACAATCTCCAACTTCCAGCTCAGATACCTTAGTGTAGTATTGTTCTCATCTTTCCACACACTACATACTCAAGCCTTTACACTCTGTAAACGTAGATAGGTCCTAGGTATTAGCTGAAATGAAAGCAGAAATATTGCTCCGGATGGATTCGCGATATGAAGCTATATTCCTACAGGAGTTCTAAAGAAAAATTCTTTCATGTCTTGCGATTCATAATTAGCAATTGCCGTTTTTCAAGGTCTACATTGGGTACCAGTTCAGGTAACTTCTACAAGGTTCTTGATACATTCAACCTATTATGATTCTTAATAATTGCGGATCCTGTGAAATTCTGATTTTAGCATCTCGTAATGGTAAATATACTACAAATCGCTAACACTGTATCCCAGAGACACTATGTCACTCAACTCGGGATATTAGTATGGAAAAAATATAAATTGTATACAATGCGGTGAAAAAAGCCATGTTTTCGATCTGTCATTCTGATGGAAAATTGAATTAGCGTAAAGCTAACGACTAAAAGAAAACACTGAATTTAGTGCCTTGAATGAATTCAATGTATAATTAAAATCGACACTTATTTTTAGTTCACTGCGTCTCGAATGAAACTAAATTCCGAGAAAATCTGCAGTGCTGGTGCCGGTATGATACACATCTATACGCTTGACTAGTAAAATATTATGTCACCTCCAATCTAAATACATGTGACAAATTCAAGTAACATGTGTGGTGTCGCGGTTTGTGGTGGCAATGAGGTGTTAACACCAAATTTGAGATCGAACAATGTCAAACGAAGAACAGAATCTAAACGAAGACCTCAACACAATGCAGAATGGCAGGAGTCACATGACTATTCGCGCACTAGTGACTGAATTTGGTAAGATCGCTGTATCCCGAAGCTTGCCCAGATGCCTGATTGGCTTGTAAGTCCATCCCAAAACAGTTGTACGTAAATTTCGATTCTCAACAATCTGGACTGGAACTATAATGATTAGATGATTCTCTAGGATGCAGCCTCGTATATCATACGCTGACGACAGCCTGCTTACTAGATCTACCTGGAAAACTTTCAAATTTCACAGCCGAGTAAGAAACACAAGTCCTAAAACGTTGTGAGTTTTTACTTCTACGACGGTTGATATTCAAACCATCGATTCAGAGAACAAGAAGCTTACCGTAAAACCTGTATCCAAACAAGCCAATAAAGTCTAAATAATTGATGCACGAAAACCTGTGCTAATGCACAAAACACAGAAGTGCACTGAACTACATAAATCCTTCGGAAAGTTGTGTTACAATCCTTTGCAGGAATATTCGAAGTGAGCTCAAAATATTAAACTTACAATGTGATACTCTATGCAGAATTTGTTTTTCGATATGAATTGATTATTGCTCTCGGAGAGTACTATAATCTTGTATTCAATCTTCATGAAATTCATTTTATGCTAAACTCATCTGATGGTTGACCTGTATGATTCTCAGGTAATATATCCGTTAAACATATTGAACTTTGCAATGGGATTGAAAACTTCACGATTCTTATCTAGGCCAAGCTGTGGTGCAAGTATTGGTCGATTTTATTTTTATGATTCGCATAAACACCAAACAGGGTTGCATTTTTTTGATTTTCTCCATGAGAAAGAATGAATATCATACTGTATGCATCGAGTAAGAAAGGTTGAATCAATCAACAGTTCTTCTAACGGAGGATGGCTAAAGAACCTTGAGCGTGCGCTTTGTGATATCTGCTGCGAGCAGAATAGCAAGAAATTAATTTGGGATCCATAAACAGATAATTTCTTCCAAGAAAGTTGTAATACGACAGTATTCGATACTATTTACTAGTTATCGTGATGTAGATAACTATTTTATACTGCGGAACAATGATTTCTTTCACTATTACTTCATGTAGTCATTGCTATTAGAAGAGCATTTTTAGAGATTGCTCTAGTAATGTCCGAAATTGAATGCAAATTATTCTTCTCGATGAGAAAACAAGAATGACAAAGTCGCGAAAGAAGTTTTGTCGTAGAGGGATGAACTAGCAGCAATTCAAATCTGAGAGCTCAGTACCTCATGCGTCTCATTTTTTGGCATTGAGGAGTATAGATGCTAAAATAGATTCTTTTCTATCTTTATGTAGATACTGATTATTTTGCACCTGCTTCTGAATACATTATCTACTGTATACCAAATTGAAGAGAGGGTAGCCTGCAGTTCGGCTACAATGCACTCAATGCCGAGAATCGAGAGTAAAAATGCTGTAACATCGGCGGGAGTAATCAATAATTTGTTCATAGACGAAATACATCAACAAGCGAAATTGCACCGCAATCGGTGGTTAAGAGGCCATATCCTTTATTGCTGTTTAAGAAAAAGTTATGAAGATCGAGTACTAGGATACTGGGCCTTGGAGAGGTAGAAGTCTGCACATCGAGTGTCATACATTGTCGTGTCTGACATATCTGTAATTATTCTAATATCAACATCACTAAAGTAAGCATGATCATAACTGATGGATAGCAACTTACGATTTTCTGGCTACCGCATATTAAATTCATGGTAAATTGTGCCACAAAGGAACTCTCGTGAATTCGCAAGCAAAACACAGAAGCATAGAATAGAATGGAGCTGACTAGATGCAAAAGCCTGGTTAGAACGGGTATGGTATCGTACGCCTCACCTTGAATCACATTTATATGAGCTATTGTGACAAAAAAACTGTCTAAGAACCAATTCTGATTTATAATTGAACTCATTTGAGCGTTTCGGGCAGCGTAAACTATTGTAAATGAAACATGTGGATCGATGCGTAATCTGACACATCGCAATAAACAATCGCAAAGAAAGCTCCAATTTCGGACTCTTACCTTGCAGAAATCACATATATTGAGATACAGTACGTTATGTGTCATAGTTGCTAATGGTGCGATGGTCCAAAAATACTAATTTCAAATCTTCAAATGCTGCATGGCAACCGTGACGAATATTACATACATTTTTTCAGACCCGCAAATTCAGACAATTCTGCAAGGCAATCATGTAGCTGTATAATATTAGATAGTGCACCGTCGTACTTGAAAAAAAAGAGAGCGTAAAAATCGTCCTCTATTCTTAGTTTCGCAAACATAAAATAATTCTTGAAGTAAATTTATAACATGAATTAGACAAAAAGAAATTTACCTATCTCTTTCAATTCAAAAACATTTGTAGTGCAACAAACATTCGAAGCCCACGTGTGAGAATTGTGAGAGGTCAAGAGCTGGGCGGTGGCACCTCATCCTTACACCAGGTGCACTGTCATCCCAATGGGGGGAAGAATGTTGTAGCACCTTTGAGACTATTTTCAATTTTAGGTTAGTATTATTTGATATCTGTGTCCCTTTTTAGTAATGTATTGTTTCTAGTCGTACCACTATAAGTAGTCTGGAGACTTCAATAATTAAAGTAAGGATTGTTTCGCCCCAAACCTGCCCGCCTGCGGTGTTCAGTATCATCTACCACCAGTGTTGCTGTGTTTGCTGCTCCTTGCAACGGTTTCAGGAGGCCCCGTGGACATCCATCTTGTCGGATCCGCCCTCAGGAGGGTTACTGAGGTGCCTGATCCCTTTATGAGTGGTTCTGTTGCGTTGTTGGCGATCCAAACCAATTCTCTTCTCCTCGTTACATCCCCCTTCGGGCCAAGCATCCCTCACTTGGGTGGTGCTACTGTTGTGGGTGAGGTTCTCTAGTCGTCTCATCCCCCTTTGGGGTGTTTGCTACACTCCCCCATCTGGTGGCCGTCTACTTTCTGGGTTTGGTGGCGGTATCTATTCTCTCCTAGGAGGATTGCACCACAACATGAATAATTGGCTGCTATTAGTAAGCATTTTGCATATACTCGTTTTTTAGCATTTTTGAATAGATCAATCTATTCATTCCTGCTTCAAAAATTCATGCATATAATGAAATTTATAACGTGGTATGTCTTCTGAAGGACATCATAATTATGGAATAATATGCGTTTTTCGGACGATGTAGGAACAAGTATTTTTCGATTACTGAATACCATCTAGTCTAAGACTGCCTCTATTAACTAGTGGATGTATTGTTCGCAAAATTACTTGTCCTTCAGTGCCGTTTATTAGTGCGAAATTTGTCGTTCAAGTGATGCCACTTCAAGTACTAAATTGCTTTGACCTTGTACTAAATTACTCCCGCCGCCTGAAAATGCTTATCCACTGTTCCCAACTGCCCTTAATTATCGTTTATTCCTTGCTTTTAAAGCATTGATTTACTTAAATGAACCTACAATAGCATCTTGTTCCTCTGATGCTAATAGTATTATTGATTTGTCTCTGAGAGTACAGCAAGAGCGTACTTAATTTTGTCCTTTTCAGATGCTACCGTAAATTATTTTCTTTTCTCTTCCGGAATCCAGATCATGGTCGTATTAATCTGCATGATTTCCTAGATTAAATACAAGGGACTTCCGAATGATGCTCGATAGGCTGTCTATTCAGAAGTGCGTGCTCTGTCCGTGAAAATGAAACTACCGTGCGGTTGTAACTCCCAACTGAGAAAAAGTATTATCCCCAGAAGAAATCTGTCCAAAAACCCTATCTATCGTAGTTTGAGTCGAAGATACCTGTCCTATAACTGAAAACACTATTAAAGAACTGAACTAAAAGCATCTCATAGAGCGAATCGTTCGAAAAGAAAAGTGGATAACTGTTTTCGAACAGAGGAAACACTAAAAGGGGACAAGCATTATCTGCCGGAGGAATTATTTTTCAGTAAGTCCGACAACTCTCGATCTTTGTGAGACATTGTTTCAAGGAGAATCGATTACTCTCGCATTCTTCTTCTGTTCTGTTCTTCCTGGGCATAATTCATTCTTCATGGAGTAATTACGTAGCGCGTCTTGTTTCTTAACAGCACTAGCCTCTGTGAGAAAAGTTCAGAACATAAATGGTCTTTCCATTCACAAGCAGTGGCAGTGAAAATATTGATGTAGCGGGATAGCACGGAAAAATATAATCGCTAATAGGAAATAACTGTTCTCATTAATTTGAAGGAATTAAAGAGAACAATAACTGTAGGTGTAGAAAAGCGAATTACAATATTCTTGTTCCCTGAGAATTGCATTACAATTTACAATGCTCTATGCATGAATAGCAGATATTGTGTGAATTATTCCAATTCGGGACGATGCATCCTGAATATTGGCAGTATCCGAATCCGAATTAGAATCGAATTCATCACCCTTTGCTTGTCGCTCTGACGAATAAAGAATGAGCATTAACACAACTATCTCCAGCTTTGTTTAACGTTTTTATGTCAGCATCTAACCCACCTCGTTTTTCAAGCAATTACTTCTTCTACTCTTTTCAAAAAAGTAATTTAATTAATGTTGCATCTTCCAACTTCCAGCTTCAAAATAAATTTATTTAGCAAGTTGAGACATTTAATCTTGACCGCTGTCGAAGAACAGCAGATGCCTGCATTCATAGCTAGTCGAAGACAAACGCGTCTTCCAACAATACAGGTGTAGTTGAAGTATCACAGTTTTTCAGACCAACAGATAACGAATATAGCTGTCGATACGGGGGAATATTGTATAGGACATTGGGTGAATGAAACGCCTTTTTTGATGCTATCATTTTAGCGACGCTTCAATCAAACCGATATCCTTCTATATTTTTGGTTGTTCTGAAAGTTCTGAGAGAAGAATCCAAAGATTACTAAGAATATAAGCTAAAAAGTGTTGCAGCCGCTACAACATGTCCTCATATTCTATCGAATCGAAAGAAATTGTTACATTCGGTTAAAATTTGGGGAATACGATGAAATAAGGAGCGCATGTTAAAGGGCCATCAAAATTGTAAGTCAGACAAATTCAGCTCTGGTTTATTTAATTTCTTCTGATTTCCAAGAATAGTGACTGGGACCGTGCAAATTCGTAAAATGAGTCAAAATTCGTACTACTAAAAGAGGCTGCTAAAACGTGGGTCCTCGAAGTACAGTGATTGGCTAATCAGAAGAGCTTTTTGAATAAAAATTTTCCACGACAAATTCATTACGGTTTAGATTTTTTGGAAGCTTCCAAGATTTAAATTATCGTTATGGTAGTTTACATTTTTGTAACGGTTCTTTATATTTTTGGTAACGGTAAAAGTTATGTTTTCAGTAACGGTAAAATAAAATATTTCGTAACAGTATTTTTTGGATATTACGATTTGTCTATAAAAGGAAAAGTTCCGATTCTTCACATGCTCTCAAGTAGGTGTTGTGGGTTGGCAAATCGGCCATTTCGAGCCCGGTCCGTAGGAAGTAGCCATTAGACCTCTCCTCGGACCACTGACTACTAGCAAACGGGAGCGAGGGGGCCACTGGGGTGCAGAGTTAGGCACTGCTATACCCCTCGTTCCGTGTCCACTCTAATTGCGCCAAAGTTACGAGAGCTCTTGGTGATCTTTTAGTAGCCATTGTCGTCTCTTATATTACTTAGATTAATTTATTTTAATTTGATTAGTGCTTAGTTTTTAGCCTGAGTTTTTAATTTACGGATTAAATTCCTAGAAATTGGTTTAAAAAGGGAATCGACTGGCAATATAGGCAGTAAGACTTTTGTTTAGTTGGTGAGCGGCAGACGGTGGAAACTCAGTGGATCTGACATTCCAAGGAAAGCTGCTGGAAGCGTACTGCAGGTTGTAGGTGCTTAAAGACCTCGAAATTCAAATCCATGGGATACTGCTCACATCCTAAGTGTTGAAATACAAGGTTTGTCCGCCTTGCAAACTGTCTTGAGCGGTTGATTGACTAGCTCTTTATTGAGCACGCGGTGAAACAACACTCATTCTTTTCAGACTTTTCTCTTTCTCTTCGGGTGCAAAAGCACTTACGATAGTAATTTGAGAATTTCAACTACGGTTACTGAAGATTCGGATCTGACTTCTGTCGTATCAACTCATGGAGCTTGCCGTAGAATTGAAGGAGTAGATCAAGATAATCGAGTCGCCCGAAACGATTTCGAAGGGCTTCTAGTCGCTCAAGACATCCACGAGGTCGGCCACGAAGCACAGGAGACTTCGAGAC
>JAAUYH010255131.1_pt1 | contig 17507 bp, 14 predicted proteins | sample 7278061 | NCBI WGS metagenome assembly JAAUYH01 (sample SAMN14350203, study PRJNA611818) | marine sediment metagenome | isolation source: surface marine sediment (0.6m) | place: French Polynesia: Moorea | collected 2018-08 | reverse complement strand
TCCCTCTCCCAGATTGGGAGAGGGATTTAGGGTGAGGGCCGCAACCCAACTGGGTTTTATTCGTCCAAGGCGGAATCGCTAGCATTGGGAATCGAACATTGAATCCGGGTCAAGTCGGGATCCGGTAAATCAGAGCCAGTTTCGCCAGAAGTGGGTGAAACGGGGGTGGAGAGGATGTCTATTCGCCCGTGCATAGCGCGTAGGAGGCTGTGGATTTCTTCCAGTCTAGGGGTAAGGGGCAGACTAGGACCTTTGGCGGGACTGGCGACGGATGAAACTGGAGAGGCTTGGGGAATTGAAGCAGCGGTTTCCGGCAAAAGATCCAGGGGTTCGCTCCAAGCGGCAGCGGGACGATGATCTTCCAGCCAGATGTAAACCTGATCTGAGTTGGGAGATTGGGGCGGAACAAACAGCTGAATCGAGCCAGTCTTGGTTAGGGCGATGGAGGATTGCACCAGGCTGACCAAAGCTTGTTGGAGCCATTTGGGGTCAGCCAGGATATATAGGTCTGGGTCTGGGGAAGACACTGTCAGGAAAAGGGCCTGATTAGCCGCTTGCATATGGGTGAATTGATACACCTGATTGAAGACTTCGGCAAGGTTCAAGGGTTGAATTTTGGGTTGGACTCGACCAACTTCCAGTTTTGAAACATCTATCAGATGGTCTAGCCGCGCCAGCATCGTCTGGGCTGAGAGGGTCGCTTGGGCGATAAACTCGCGTTCTTCAGCCGGATCGTCGCAAAGATCGGACAAGATCATTTGGTGGAGACTCAGCAGCTGGCTGATGGGCGATCGCAATTCATGGGAAGTGCGGCCCAAAAAACCGCTCTTGAACTGCTCCATCTCAGCCATTCGCCAATACGCCAATTGAGTCTGCCGGAGCTGATTTTGTAGGGCTAAGACTTTGCTGTCAGTATCTTGGCAAGGAGGGCCGCTTTTTGGAGGGGGCGACGGTTTCCGCTTTCGCAGCCAACTACCGCCGACGCCTAAGCCCAAACCCGCTAGCAGCCCTATCGAAAGGCCAATCAGATTTGTCCAACTCATATTTGTCCATCACATCATTACTAGGTTTCTAATTGGACAGTTCCTTGGCGCAGAATCCGCCAGTCTTTTCCGGTCCACTGGGCAATGGTTGACGGAACGCCCGACGCAGGAACCGCTAATTCATCATGACGCTCCTTGATCAAATTCGGCGCTTCGATGGAGGGTAGATTCGCCAATGCAGTCTCGGACAACGTGAGAACAGAGGGAAACTGGGCGTTGATTTCGGCCATCGTTAGTAGAGCGGGGGAGCCTGAGCGATTGGCGCTGGTGGTGGCGAGGGGGCCAGTTTGAGCCAAAATATGGAGCGCGATAGGATGGTTCGGAATTCGGACGCCGACTGAGCCCGTTTGAGCAGGGTTCATAGCGAGGGGCAAATGGTCATTCGCCGGTAACACCAAGGTCAGAGGTCCTGGCCAATAACGATCAGCGACGCGGCGCCAAATGGCGCGTTCTGCCACAGTTCCACTTAAATAGGGCCAAAAATCGTCTAAGGTCGCCCCCATCAGAATTAGGGGTTTATCTAATCGTCGCTGTTTAAGGTCAAAGATGCGTTCCGCCTGGTCTGGAAGGGCGGCCAACGCAGGCACTGTATCCGTCCAAAAACTAACCAAATGAGCGCCTGACTTCGCCCCTGCGATGAAAGTATCCAGGGAAACTTTAGGCATTGGAGGGGTAGAGTAGGATATTCCGTATAATGACCATTTTATCTATGATGGATCTGATTCATTCGCCAGGAGTCTAATTCCCAATTCTTAAATCCGCGCAGCCCTATTGAAAAAGCCCGGATCCCTCCGGTTAGTGAGGTAAGTACTGATAACTACTGTGGCTTTTAAGCATCGTGATCTGTCATCGCCTTATGATGGGGTTTAGGATTTTATCCTTGATGGGAAGGATAGGGGAGCGTAACTCCTTCTGCTACGTATCTCTGAATCTCTCTGTCCTAGGGATTCCCTTTAGTCAGCAGATCCAGGCGACTTTCCCATTTATCTGGATGAGTTAGAGGTTAAATTAATAGAAGTTTATGTAGCTGCCTACGTTAACTTGAAGTTATGGCCTCCAATCACCGTATCTAGAGTTTGATACCATTGATTGTTTGCACGTTCAAAGCTGATATAGCTTATTACATTGTAATCTCTGGGTTCTCTAAAAGTATCCCTTGAGCGACTACCACTATGGCGCCTTCTAATTCAAGCAGCATGCTGGCCACCCTTTCCCAGGTTAACCAGAAAGGTAGTCTGACCAATCGAGTTAGGGACCTGCCAGCACCACAGTTCATCAACCTACTAGATCAAATCACTCGAGAATTCGAGCATTTTCTCAGGGCGATCGACATGATCAACAACGAAGCCCTCGAGACCATGCTGGAGCAGATTCTTGAGGCCTTTACGCTGAAAATCGGTCAGATTCTGCAGGCTGAGCGAACCACCATCTTCATGGTAGATGAGGAAAAACAAGAGTTGTGGTCCAAAATCGCCCAGGGGGACGGCGAAAAGCCGCTAGAAATTCGCGTTCCAACACGAGTTGGCATTGCGGGCCATGTGGCGGCGACCGGAGAATATCTCAATATTCCGGACGCCTACGCAGATCCCCGATTTGACCCCAGCACCGATAGAAAAACGGGTTATCGGACTCTGAACATCCTCTGCATGCCGGTGTTCAGCACGAAGAAGAATGTCGTCGCCGTCGTACAGTTGCTGAATAAAATCGGGGGAACACCCTTCGATCATCAGGATGAGCGGAGTTTCCGAGAATTCGCTTCTTCCATCGGCATCATTCTTGAAAGCTGTAATTCTTTTTATATCGCCGCCCGCAACCAAAAAGGCGTCTCTGCTCTACTCAAGGCGATCTCGTCTCTAGAACAGAGTTTAGATTTAGAGAAAACGCTTCAATCCGTGATGTCTGAAGCGCGGGATTTGATGCAGGCTGACCGCAGCACGCTATGGCTTTTGGATGAAGACAAGCAAGAGTTGTGGTCTAAGGTCAGATCCGTAAATGGGAATACCCCCATGGAGTTACGCCAGAAGGCCGATAGAGGCATTGTCGGTTTCGTTGCGTCCACTGGCCAAACCCTAAACATTCCTAACGCCTATGAGGATCCTCGGTTTGATCCATCTGCGGATAAGCAAACTGGATACTATACGCGCAATATCCTCTGTATGCCCGTCTTCGATTCCTCGGGCAATTTGATCGGGGTGACTCAACTGATCAATAAACACCAGGGGCATTTCATCAGTTCTGATGAAGAATTTATGCGGGCGTTTAATATCCAAGCGGGCATTGCGCTGGAAAACGCCAAGCTTTTCGAGAAGGTTCAGGAAGAGAGGCAATATCAGAAGGATATTCTTCAGAGTCTTTCGGATGCGGTGATTTCCACTGATATGGAGGGCCGTATTGTCACCATTAACGAGGCGGCGTTAGAGCTGCTGGGGTGTCCCCGCACCGAAGGCGATGACTGTAAGGAAAATAAGTTTTGCTGGGAACAGAAGCTGCTAAATCGTTATCTGTGGGAAGTTATCCCCATCGAAAGAATTCGAGCTCGGTTGGAAGATAGCTTGACTAGCGCCGCTAAGCAATATGTTCCTGAGCAAGCTTTGGTGGTGGGGGTGGTTCGCCAGCCTTCCAAAGCTTCTGATCTAACTTTAAAGCCTGGTTGTGATGCTCATCTATTGGCAGTGCCTGATCCGGGCAATCCCAAACTCTTTTGGCTTTGGGGCAAAATGGCTGACGACGTCGCTCCTTACACCCGCAAGGAAATTCAACTCATTGAACGCAGTATCAACTTAACCGTGAACCCTCTGACAAATCCTACGGGTGGAGTGCGCGGCGGACTGCTGGTGTTGGAAGATATCAGCCAGGAAAAGCGGATGAAAACCACGCTCTATCGATACATGACGCCCAGAGTCGCTGAGCGAGTTATGGCCCTAGGGGACGATGGACTGAGGGTAGGCGAGCGCAAAGATGTGACAGTTCTGTTCTCTGATATTCGCGGCTACACTACGCTCACCGAGAATTTGGAAGCTGCGGATGTGGTTTCACTGCTGAATGATTATTTCGAAACCATGGTAGAGGCGGTGTTTAATCAAGAGGGCACCCTGGATAAATTCATCGGGGACGCCTTAATGGCTGTCTTTGGGGCCCCCTTGCCCTTGCCAAACCATGCCTGGGCCGCTGTGCAATCGGCGCTGGATATGCGTCAGCGACTGGCTAAGTTTAACCATGATCGGGCCAATGACTGTCTGCCTGAGATTCGCATTGGCATCGGCATCAGCTCGGGCGAGGTGGTGTCAGGTAATATTGGCTCCCAGAAAAAAATGGAATATACGGTTATCGGCGATGGCGTCAATCTAAGTTCTCGGCTGGAAGGAATCACCAAAGAGTACGGCTGTGATATTGTTCTTAGCGAGCATACTTATGAACTGTGTAAAGACAAAATTTGGGTGCGAGAATTGGACCGCACACGGGTGAAGGGTAAAGCGACGCCGGTGAATATCTATCAGTTGATTGGCTCCAGTCAAGATCCTCTAGATCCTAAAATGAAAGAATTTTTGGAGCTTTACAAATCAGCCCGAGAGTCTTACACCTCTATGCAGTTTCACGAAGCGATTAGGCTGTTTGAGCAGGCCAAGACTATCCTACCGGACGACCGCGCAGTGGCCACCCATATTCAACGCGCCAAAGCTTATTTGATTGATCCCCCGCCTCGGGATTGGGATGGAGTTCACACCATGACCCGCAAGTAAACCCTATGAACTCCGAACAAAAACGCTATGAAGGCAAGGCCAAAATTATTTACGCCACTAATGAACCAGAGGTTTTGCTAGCCTATTTCAAGGATGACGCCACCGCATTCAACGCCCAAAAACGGGGTGAGATTGTGGATAAGGGTCGGATCAACTGTCAGATTTCGACCCACTTATTTCGCCTACTGGAGGCCAAGGGGATCCCGACCCACTGGATAGAGAGTCCAGGGGAGCGGGAGATGAAGGTGCGATCGGTTGAGATTATCCCCTTGGAGGTTGTGGTCAGGAATATTGCAGCGGGGAGCCTTTGTCGGCAAACGGGTTTGGCGTTAGGAACCCCGCTGCAGCCGCCTTTAGTAGAGTTCTATTTTAAGAATGACGCGTTAGGCGATCCGCTCCTCACCCGCGATCGCATATTAGTGATGGGGCTTGCAACCGAGGCGCAGCTTGCTCAACTGATCCAACTGGCTCAAAGCATTAATGCAATCCTGTCAGATTTTTTCCGGCAGTGCAGAATCACCCTTGTGGATTTCAAGGTGGAATTTGGGATAGACGCGCAGCAAAATCTCCTACTGGCTGATGAAATTAGCCCTGACACCTGCCGTTTATGGGATCAGAGCGAAGTAGATATCAATCGCCGAATTTTAGACAAAGACCGCTTTCGACAAGATCTTGGCCAGGTAGAAGAAGCCTATCAACAGGTGCTAGCAAGAATTTTGGCGCACATTTCTTAAACTTAAGGCGAAGTCATGCGGTAAAATTTGTCCGATTACCGAGTGATTTTATTTGAGTTTACTTTGTATACTACTTGTTCTCTCCTCGATCACTTGACTCAGGAGAGTATTGGTGTGTGGATGTGTTTATCAGGTAACTTGAATGCGCCTATCTCCAGTTCTCCTGGCGGCCTTTACGGTCTCAGCGACGCTAGGTTTTTCCAGTCAGGCGAAGGGCGAAACAATTCCTAGGCCTCTAGAGATTAATCCCCCTTCGACAAAATTTATTCCAACGAAGCCTTCAAAAAAGCCTGCTCTCAGGGCAAGGCTAGGGACGGCGCAAACTGTCGACGCCTCACCGACGCCTCAATCCCCAGAACAAATACCGAGAAACCCCCAATCCAAGCGGGTTTCCTTAGGCGAGCCAGCAACATCTTCTTCGCCCGCCAAAATTCAAGCAGGGGAACTTGCTGAAACCAACTCCAAAGACCCCGCCGTATCTGACCCTGAAGCGGCGGCGTTAGAGGATAAACCTCAGGTAAGTTCCGTTTCTAGACAGAATGAATTTCTAGCGCTGCTAGCTGGAATTGAGGAAAGACGGGAGGTGAGCCCCTCCCTGCTAGCTCGAATAAAGATTGCAGGAAGGCAGGAAGGGGATTCAGCTCTATTCGCTCAAGTAGACGCTGAAGTCGGGCAAGATGCGGATCGTTCCCGGCTGGCTCAAACAGGTAACGATGAGACCGCAGATGAACCTGAAGGGGAATCGACTGCTGAGCCAGCCCCGGCGGAAGAAGCTGCGGAACCTGCAACTGAGGCGGAGCAGTCTACCCAAGACGCCCGAGTGCTAGTGGCGGAGGTCGATGTCCAATCCGTTTCAGGCGACTTGCCCCCCGAACTAGAGGATGAGGTGTACGAGGTGATTCAAACCCGTCCAGGCCGCACCACAACTCGCTCACAACTGCAGGAGGATATTAACAATATCTTCGCCACTGGATTTTTTGCGAATGTGCGGGCCATCCCCGAAGATACGCCTCTGGGGGTTCGGATTACTTTTCGAGTGCAGCCTAACCCGGTTTTAACCGGTGTTCGGATTTCGGGCAACGAAGTGCTGCCCCAAACGACGGTGGACGAAATCTTCCAGGAACAATATGGTGAAATTATTAACCTGGTTGAGTTCCAAGAAAGCATCCTGGAACTCAACCAATGGTATCAAGATAATGGCTATGTCCTAGCTCAAGTCATCGCCGCTCCCCAAATCTCTCCCAGCGGCATCGCCACCTTGGTGGTAGCGGAAGGGGTGATTGAGGATATCGACGTTCGATTCATCTCCCAGGATGGAGAAACTGAGGATGAAGAGGGTAATCCCATCCGGGGCCGCACCCGAGACTTCATCATTACCCGAGAGTTTGAGTCTAAACCGGGGGATGTGTTTAATCAGTCTGAAATTGAACGGGATTTGCAGCAGGTGTTTGGCTTAGGCATCTTTGAGGATGTGCGGCTATCCCTGGCTCCGGGCGAAGACGATCCGCTCAAGGTTAGGGTGGTGGTCAATGTAACAGAGCGCAATACCGGATCGGTTGCAGCCGGGGTCGGTTTTAACTTCAGGGGCGATATCTTTGGGACAGTTAGCTATCGACAGGACAACTTCGGCGGAAATAACCAAAAGTTGTCGGCTGAAATCCAACTCAGCACCAGCGATTTGCTGTTTGATCTCAGCTTTACCGATCCTTGGATTGCGGGCGATCCTTACAGAACCTCTTACACCGTCAATGCCTTTGCGCGTCAATCGACGTCTTTGGTGTTTGATAACGGCCCCACAGAAGTCAAACTGGCGAATGGCGACGATGTTCGTCTGCGACGTTTCGGCGGCGGTGTGAGTTTCACCCGCCCCTTGGATAATGGCTGGAGAGGATCGCTAGGCACCCAATATCAGCGGGTGGTTACGGTGGATGAGGGGGGAGATCGAGTCACCGAAGACGCCTTAGGCAATCCCCTCAGCTTTAGCGGCTCAGGCCGAGATGACTTGTGGACATTCCAGTTGGGATTTGTCCGAGACCGGCGGAATAATCCCTTAAGCCCCACCCGTGGAAGTTTATTGCGACTGGCGACGGAACAATCTGTGCCGCTGGGGTCGGGCAGCATCCTGATGAATCGACTCAGAACCAGCTACAGTCAATACATTCCGGTTGACCTGACCGGGTTTGGGGATGGTCCGGAAGCCTTTGCATTCAATGTCCAGGCGGGCACTGTCATAGGGGATTTACCCCCCTATGAAGCCTTTTCGCTGGGGGGCGGCAATTCGGTGCGGGGATTTGAAGAGGGCGGATTAGCGGCGAGCCGAAGCTTTGTTCAGGCGACGGCGGAATATCGCTTTCCCTTATTTGCGTCTTTCCTGGGAGGCGCTTTGTTTGTTGATTTCGGCAGTGCTTTGGGCACTCAGGGCGATGTTCTCGGCGATCCTGGCTTAGTGAGAGACAAACCAGGCAGTGGGTTTGGATATGGGCCTGGATTGCGGGTGCAAACGCCGCTGGGTCCACTGCGGGTTGACTTTGGCTTCAGTGATGATGGGGGTAACCGTATCCATTTCGGGCTTGGAGAAAGATTCTGATGCTGAGTCAGCAGAGTAAAGAAGACCCTAAGGAACAGGCTTTGAGTCTTAGCAATCCTTGGCAGCAAACCTTGGCGGCGTCCTTTGAGCAATCGGGAGTGGGTCTGCAGTCCGGCCAGTTAACCCGGGTTAAGGTGTCGCCAGCTGGCCCGAATCAAGGTCGATACTTTGTCCGAACCGACTTACCGGATGCGCCGCCTGTTCCGGCTCGGGTGGAGGCGGTCAGCCAAACCACTCTCTCGACGGAACTCGCTGATGGAGAAAGTCGGGTTCGCACCGTGGAGCATTTATTGGCAGCGTTGGCGACGCTGGGGATTGATAATGCCCGCATCGAGATCGACGGTCCTGAGGCTCCGCTATTGGATGGATCCGCTAAACCCTGGGTGGATGCAATTCTGGCGGCGGGAATCGCTGCGCAGAAAGTGCAGCGGATTGTGCGATCGCCCACCACTCCCATATTTGTCCAAAAAGGAGACGCTTTTGTGACAGCGTTGCCCGCTCCTAGCACTCGATTCACCTACGGAATCGATTTTGAACCGTCCGCCATAGGCAATCAATGGCATAGCTGGTCCCCTGATCAAGCAGCCGATCCAGAGAATGATTTTGGCGGCCAGATCGCCCCAGCCCGTACATTTGCCCTAGCTCATCAAATTGAACAGTTGCGCGCCAGTGGTTTAATCAAGGGCGGCAGTTTGGAGAATGCAATTGTTTGCGGCGAATCAGGTTGGCTCAATCCACCCTTGAGATTTCCAAATGAACCGGTCCGTCATAAACTTCTGGATCTAGTCGGCGATCTCAGTTTGTTGGGGGTCGTTTCGAATATTCATGTCTTAGCTTACAAAGCCAGTCATTATCTCCATGTCGAGTTGGCGAAAAAATTGCAGCCGACCTTGTCGACTAGCTAGGTCGACTAGCTAGGATGTCGGTCTAAATGGGAGAATCATAGAAGTTTTGGGGAGTTTGCCCAAATTAATTGATGCCGGTTATTGAAACTGAACCTATGTCTACACTTGTTAACGGTAATTCGTCCCATAGTTCGATGCAGGCTGAGGCGAATGCTGACTGTGACGCCGTGAAAACAACCTTTAATCTGGAAGAAATTCAACAACTATTACCCCACCGATATCCCTTTGCTTTAGTGGATCGGATTATTGAGTATGTCCCGGGTAAACGGGCTGTGGGGATTAAGAATGTCACCTTCAATGAACCCCATTTTCAAGGCCACTTTCCAGGCCGTCCAATCATGCCAGGCGTCTTGATTGTGGAGGCCATGGCCCAAGTCGGCGGCATTGTTCTGACCCAAATGCCTGGCGTTGACGGTCTTTGTATGTTTGCGGGGATTGACAAAGTTCGGTTTCGGCGTCCGGTTGTGCCCGGCGATCAATTAATCATGACGGTTGAACTGCTTTCTGTGAAGCGCAACCGCTTCGGTAAGATGCAAGCTCGGGCCGAGGTCGAGGGCCTTTTAGTTTCTGAAGGCGAGTTTATGTTTTCTGTGGTGGATTAATTGTCTAAGTTCTTAGAGAGGTTAGGTGACCGCAACACAATGTTCTGGTCTCCGGAGGCATGCATTTGACTACTCTGATTCATCCCACTGCTGTAATTTATCCTGGGGCCAACCTTCACCCGAGCGTTAAGGTTGGGCCCTATGCTGTAATCGGCCCTAAAGTGTCTATAGGCGCCGAAACGGAGATTGGAGCCCATGTGGTTTTAGAGGGGCATACCGAAATTGGCAAACGCAATCGAATATTCCCAGGCGCCGCCATTGGTTTGGAGCCTCAAGACCTAAAGTATGACGGCTCCATCAGTCTGATTAAAATTGGAGACGGCAACCAAATTCGCGAATATGTCACGATCAATCGTCCGACTCGCTTTGATGAGATCACTGTGATCGGCGATAACAATATGCTGATGGCCTATTCCCATGTCGCTCACAATTGTGTGATTGAAGATAATGTCATTATCTCCAATGCAGTCGCCTTGGCCGGCCATATTCGGATTGAATCCCATGCGCGGATTAGCGGTTTGGTCGGCGTGCATCAGTTTGTCCAAATCGGCCGCTTAGCCATTGTCGGCGGTATGAGTCGGGTTGACCGAGATGTCCCTCCCTATACAACGGTTGAGGGAAATCCTTCCCGAGTTCGGGGCTTGAATCGAATCGCCCTGCAAAGGTCTGGCTTGATTGATGTTGAAGGGGGACGGATTTACCGCGAACTGAAAAAAGCTTTCCGATTGCTTTATCGCTCAGATTGCACCCTGACGGAAGGCTTGGATCAACTCGATGATATGGCCGCCGAAAATGAACATGTGCGGCATTTGCAAACATTTCTGCGGGAATCTCAAAAACCGGGGCGGCGGGGGTCTATTCCTGGCCGCAGAGGGTCTAAACGAAACACCAAAGATGAGGATTGAGGGTGGAAACCCAGACATTGAAGCAATCGTCTGATAAAACGCCAGTGCGGATCTTTGTCAGTACTGGAGAGGTTGCTGGGGATCTGCAAGGGGCTATGCTGATCCGCTCACTTCGGCAGCAAGCGGCGGCTCGGGGATTGGCGCTGGAGGCGCTGGCGCTGGGGGGCGATCGCATGGCTAAGGAGGGCGCTGTCCTGCTGGGAAATACTGTCGCCATTGGCGCGGTTGGAATCTTTGAATCCTGGCCCTATTTAATTCCGACGGTGTTAATGCAGCGCCGTGTCAAACAGTACCTGCAGCGGCATCCGCCTGATTTGGCGGTGCTGATTGACTACATGGGCCCCAATTTAGCCATAGGTAAGCACATCCGGCAGGCCTTCCCCCAGGTTCCGATGGTTTACTACATTGCTCCCCACCTGTGGGTTTGGTCATTTGCCGACAGAGACACTCGCCGGATTCTGGATGTGTCGGATCGGTTGTTGGCGATTTTTCCAGAAGAAGCTCGGTACTACCAAGCCCAGGGCGGTCATGTGGTTTGGGTCGGGCATCCTTTATTGGATCGGATTCCGACGCCCCCTGATCGACTGAATGCTCGGGCGAAATTGGGAATTTCAGCCGAGGCGACAGTGGTTACCCTGCTGCCCGCTTCTCGGCGTCAAGAACTCAAATACTTGATGCCGATCATGTTTCAAGCCGCCCAGCAAATTCAGGCTAAGATGCCGACGGTCCAATTTCTCACACCAGTGTCTTTAGAGCCTTTCCGTGAATCTGTAGAGCGGGCGATCGCGCAGTATGGCCTGCAGGCGACGGTGTTGGAGGGGCAGTTTTCCAAAGATGCGATCGCAGCGGCTGATCTAGCCATCACTAAGTCTGGCACCGTTAATCTGGAAACGGCCTTGATGAATGTGCCTCAGGTTGTGATGTATAAGATCAACCCGGTTAGCGCCTGGATCGCCCACAATTTGCTAAAGTTTTCCCCCCCATTTATCTCGCCGGTTAATTTGACGGAAATGAAGCCGGTCGTTCCGGAGTTCCTTCAATGGCATGCGACGCCGAGTGCGATCGCAGAAGCAGCGATGGAATTGCTCTTAAACGAAGACAAACGGCGGCAGATGCTAATGGGATACCAATCCATGCGAAAAGCATTAGGGGAAGAAGGGGTATGCGATCGGGCGGCGAATGAAATTCTGAATTTGTTATCCTCAACCTAGGGTGAAGGCTCCATCCACCCATCTACCTATCCACCCATCTACCCATCCACCGCCTTTTCTAGGACTTGATTTTGACGCAACTCCCTAACCTTCTGTCTCAAGGGTGATTTTCGCTTTAGGCTGACCTCCTTAAAGCTCCTGACTCCATTGAGCAAAACTTTTGGCGTTAAAGCGTTCATTTTATTCAGTTCTCGGCTACTCTGGTTCAGAGTCTTTTGTTTTTTACGTGAATAGACAAGCTAAGCGATTAACCAAGGGGTGAATCATGGGTCGTGTTAGGAGGACATTGTGAACATTACCGAATTATTTACACAGGGCGGCATCGCCATGTGGCCGTTGTTGTTCCTGTCAGTCCTATCCCTAGGCACTATTTTTGAACGAATGTGGTTTTGGTCAAGGATTCTTACCCGTGAGCGAGAAGTCGCGGGGCGCGTGCTGGAGGCCGCCCGACGGGAATGGTTAGCCGCCGCGGAAATTGCCCAGCGTTCAAGACCCCTACCCATGGGTCGATTCCTCTATGCCGCCTTAAAGCTAGCGGACCCTAATCCAGAAGTATTCCGCCTAGCCTTAGAAACGTCCGCCAATGAGGAATTAGCCATTATGCGGCGAGGCGAAAAGGTATTGGAAGCGGTGATCGCCCTTTCTCCTCTATTGGGTCTACTCGGTACTGTGGTAGGACTGATCAATTCTTTGGGGTCTATCCAACTTAGTCAATTGGGGGGAGACGCCACCGCTGGGACTGCTCTAGGGATTGGCGAAGCCCTAATTAGCACAGCGGCTGGGCTGGTGATCGCCATTGTCAGCATGGCTTTCCATAGACTTTTTCAGGGGTTTGTATTTGGTCAAGCCAAAGTTTTCCGGCAATCAGGCAGTGAGCTAGAGTTGCTCTATCGGCAGGCTTGGGCCTTTACAAAAGGTAAGCCTAGCGCCATGAACAAGCGAAACGACAACTAACCCATTGAATCCAAAATTGCATTGCCTGAACCGGTATCGTATTGTTTCTATTTGTTTCTATTGATATAGAGCTATTGATATGAAGCTAGACATAGACTCCCCTGCTGAAGAGGTTCGAATAGAAATTCTTCCTCTCATTGATGTCATTTTTTGTATTTTGACGTTTTTTATTTTAGCGGCGGTTGGGCTAACCCGTCAGCAGGCGATTAATCTAGATTTGCCGACTGCTGACACCGCATCTACCCTTCCTGGGGAGAATGCCGCTTCCCAAATCAACTCTAGGCTTTATGTCAGCATTGACAAAGATGGCCAAGTTTATATCGATCGACAAATCGTTTCTTTGGATCTGCTCTACGATGTCTTACTTCAGCATCAGCGCATATCGCCTAGTGGCTTAATTGTTCTGTATGCGTCCAAAGATTCTCGTTACGAAGATGTGGTTCTAGTGCTAGATCTACTGAGGTCCGTTGGCGGCAATCGAGTCGCGTTGGCGACGCTGCCCTCTTCGTTTAATCAGTCTCCAACAGACACGCCGAACCAGGAAGACCTGATAGATAATCTTTTACAGAATGATTTGCAGCTTCCTCTGAATAATCTAGCTCCATAATCCAGCTCCATCGACCGCGCCCTTCCCAACCGATCAACCCTCAACTCTAACGCCTCAAATTCCAGCAGGCTCTAGTGGAGGAAATGGAGAGTAGTTATATCTTTGAGCCTAAGTGAGTTTGTATAGAGTCAAGCAGTTCTTTGAATTTGAAGGGTTTAGTGATGTAGCCATTAGCGCCTTTGCTAAGGCTATCGGATCGATCATGAAGTCCATCGCGAGCGGTGACGATGATAATCAAAAGTTGATTTCCCCGTCGTCGAATTTCCTCCAGTACGCTCGAGCCGTCCATCCCCGGCAAACCTAAATCGAGCAGCATTAAGTCAAAATTCCCCGTTAGCGCCATTTGTAAAGCTGTTTCTCCATCGCTGCTAATGGAGATGTTAAATCCTTGCTTTCTCAGGCCCTTTTCAATAAATGCGGTGATTCGAGGCTCGTCCTCGGCAATCAAAATATGGTGCATCAAAGGTCAGAAAAAATAATATTAAATATCAATCGGATAAAAAAACGCCGGAACTCTCAGTTACTCCCTTACCCAAACTCTATAATTCTTTAGCGCTCTACCCTTAGTTCGACCATCATACAGCCCACTGCAAGAAGAAGCCCTTACGCTGTTAATCGCAGTAAAAACCGATATCAATATTACTTTTGTAGATGAGACGGACATGAATCTTACATGAAAGCTTTCTCATGCTAGCATTCGGTAACCCATGCCTCGAACCGTCTCTATTAACTTACTGCCAAGCTTTTTACGGAGATACCCCACATAAACGTCAACAATGTTGGACCCAGGGTCGTAATCATAGCCCCAGACATGATCCAGGAGTTGTTCCCGACTCATCACCTGACCTGCGTGGCGAATGAATGTTTCCGCCAAGGTGAATTCTCGAGCAGACAGATCGACTGGAGCCCCGCCTACTTTCACGCGTCGCGTGCGGAGATCTAGAACGATATCTCCTAATTTGAGAACCGTTTCTTCAACCTGAGCGATAGATTGAACGCTGGTGCGGAGTCGAGCACGAACACGGGCGAGCAATTCTTCAAACCGGAATGGTTTGGTCACATAGTCATCGGCCCCTAGCTCAAATCCGGTAATCTTATGATCGATGTCGGCTCTAGCGGTGAGGATAATAATGGGGAGCTGGATTCCCTGCCCCCGCAGCTCTTCGAGTACAGTAAGGCCGTCTTTGCCCGGTATGCCCAAGTCTAAAATTAGCAAATCAAAATCATCACCTAACGCCAAGTTTGCGGCGTCAGGTCCGTTGGCGACCACGGTGGTGGTGAAGCCATTGGCCTGCAGCCCCTTCTCAATAAAAGCGGCGATGCGAGATTCGTCTTCAGCAATAAGGATCCGGTTCATTTGGTAACACCAGTGTAAAAGTAGAGCCAATATCCAACTGACTAATCAGTTCCACCCTGCCGCCATGCGCTTGGGTAATCGCCCGCACTATCGCCAACCCTAACCCCGATCCGTCAGAGGATCGATAGCGATTGGAAGTGCGAGCAAACCGTTCAAAGATCCTAGCTTGATCAACCGCAGGAATGCCTTCTCCGGTATCTCGCACCCAAAAGCGGACTATTTTGGAAGTGTAGATCACGCCTAACTCAATTTCATCTCCATCCTGGGTATGTTGGATGGCGTTGGTTATAAGGTTGAAAATTGCTCCCGTTAAACGCTGGCGATCGCCAATCATTTCACCTGAGCCATCGATTTGCAACTGCCAGTTGCGTTTCGCCAAGGCGCTTGCTTTGGCGAAGAGTTCTTCAGTGAATGAACCCACCTCAATCGTTTCGAGTTGGAGAAAATCAAGCTGCTCTGACTTAGCTAACAGGATCATGTCATTAACAAGACGACCCATTCGATCCAATTCATCCGTTACAATCTCGAGGGTTTCATGCTGCTCTTCAGGATCATCCCCCATGAGTTCTAAATGACCCTGAATAATGGTGATCGGTGTTCGCAATTCATGCCCAGCATCATTGATAAAATTGCGCTGAGTATCAAATGAAGTCTGGATCCGGTTCATCATGGCGTTAAAGGTGACCGCTAGCTCGGCCAATTCACCGGAACCTTGAACAGGAATGCGTTGACTCAGATCGGATTCGCTGATGGTGCGGGCGGTTGTGGCCAAGTCCCGGACGGGAGAAAGTAGCTGCCCAGTCCCCACCCAGGCTAAGATAAATGAAAGAAACACAACGCCAGCCGCCACCCAGACAAAAATGAACACCCCCGCTATCGCCTCTTGCTGCTCTCCAGCTGTGGCGTGGGCGATTACAAAAGCTCCCCGATTCTCCCCATTGAGTTCAAGCGGGTTAGCAATGTAAAGCATCTTGCCCACAGAAGGATCATCCGACGGCTGTTCACCAGTGATAGACTCAGAGATATTGCTCCAGCGATCGAATAATTGAGAGCCAGGACTCATTTGCTCCAATAGGTTCTCAGGATTAGATCGATAGAATTCCTGATCTATCAGGAAGATGTGGAAATTGTCATCCTCAGGCAGGGTTTCGGCTAAAAAGTCATCCGCAAAGACTTTGAGTTCCTCTAGGCTGTGTCGTGTCTCTTGTTCCCAAGCTTCATAGTTCTCCAGAAACTCTTCCTGCTCCTCAGCCAAATCTTCTCGCACCCGGTTATCCACGCTGCTGACCAAAAGAATGCGAAAAACCGGGATGGATGCAGCGGTTAAGAGAAGCATGCAAACAACGTAAAGTAAGAGAATCCGAGTTCGAGCTTCTCTGAATACGCTCTGCAATTTAAGCCCCTTACCATTCAGCGGCGCAACGCTTTGCAACCAATTTATCATTCGGTCTGATGAAAATCCCAAATCTTGAATTCAATTTATTCTAAAAGTATCTTTATCTATATTCTAGGTATCTCACAGTTATTCAATTTATATCACCTGTAGGAATAATCTCAAAATTACAATTATTCCCTTTCTGTAAAGATTTTACAGGATCACAATCCTCCGGTTTCACATATCTTCTCAGATAGAAACGGCAAACTCTCAGCAAATCATTGAACCACTCATTTCAATACCTATTATCCGAGATATGAAAGCCAGGCGAAGTATTTATCCTCACCTCTTTTTTTACAATGTGCAATGCGCCATTCGAGATTTGCAATACATAAACATGAATTAAATCAATTACGAAATAATGATGTAGTTCGCTTAACAGGCTTGACAGTTTCAGGACAATCCATGGTGATTGAAGAGGAAAGTAGCACCGAGAAGATCTGGCAAAGCGCTCTCTAATTAATCTCACCGTCCGAAAGAAATATTTATTTTTGTTGAAATGGCGCCTGACTGCCCCCCTAGTTGACCGACAAAAGTCTCGATCCCTCCCCCCCGACCCCTCGCCCAGAGGTCGAGGGGATTATATCCGCTTTCTTGTTCCCTCCCCCAGAGGGCTACTGTGTACACACAATTTATTTGTGATGTCCAACGGGAATTACCCCCTCTAACTCCCCCTTGGAAATGGGGGGGACTGAAGTTTCCCCCATTTCCAAGGAGGAATTAGGGGAGGTAAATTTGCACTTCCAAATGGAGATCTTTGCACACGGCAGCCCCTCGGGAGAGGATTAGGGTGAGGGCTTTCCGAGCATTCACAATAAAAGTCTTGTCAGTCAATCAGGCCTGTCCCCTCGTAACTGGAAATAGCGATAAACCCTTATTGAATTTCTCTTTGGCCAGGTTGATTTAGCGAGTTAGTTTGTTAAGATTATTGAGAGATATTTTCCATAAGAGACCTATGACACCTCAAATATTGTCCCTTATGATCTCATCGGCAGAGGTTGTCCGAATATAGTGTGTAGATAATTCCTGAGTTCAAACCAATGATGTTCGAGTGACGATTGTATTCATGAACTTCATTGCAATGTAGAAGCTTGGCATGAAATTTCTATATTGTATTTGAATTATATGCTTCAGTTGAATCAACCATCGACTAATCACGCTGGCGCCTTCAAAAAATCTCAGGAATGTGAGTTTCAGGGCCACTTTTTTTACACTTTCAACCAGCATATTAAAAACCAGCATATTAAATATTTATGCAAAGCAGTAAAGGCTCTAAGCGATTTGCTAAACACAACTAGACTTCGGGCGCTTTCTGTTTTATGAAACCGAAGGATTTTGAACTGTATTACCAAGACACGATCAAACCGGAAGGCAAGCTTTTGTTTGCTGGAGAACACTGCTCACTAGACCAGGGTTGGATACAAGGG
>JAAUYH010070917.1_pt1 | contig 17511 bp, 16 predicted proteins | sample 7278061 | NCBI WGS metagenome assembly JAAUYH01 (sample SAMN14350203, study PRJNA611818) | marine sediment metagenome | isolation source: surface marine sediment (0.6m) | place: French Polynesia: Moorea | collected 2018-08 | reverse complement strand
TTGAAACTCAGCGCAGCGCATAATAGTAGGATACACGGGATTAAAATCCCCGAAGAGCGTTTTCACCCTACGGTTATAAACCGCAGGCTCTCAACTTCTTTTAGTGTAGTTAATTTTCAGTGCAGAATTAAGAATTACTGACGGTGTCTATTTTGCTCTCGATCGAGCCAGAAAATTATACTTTGATGGGGAGCCAATCTAGGGCTGTATTCCTCCATCAAATTTTGACTTTGCTGCGAATCAAAATTACGGTTTAGTTCTTCTTTTAATCGATCGACTCTTCCTCTGGTTTCTTCCACTTGAGCATCTATTTCTCTAAGCTTGGCTTGCTGAGAAAAGTGATAAGGTACGAGCTTTACTAAAGCTACGATCGCTCCTAGGGCTAAAACCCAACTAAATATTAATTTAATGGTGACTTCAACTTGAAGATGGCGATGAAAATCTAAGGTACGAGTATCATTTTGGTGCCTTAGTTTTGTCTGTTGTGAGTGCGGAGATAGATTCATAAAATTTAATTTGCGCTCTTCTTGTGGGGTTTTCGCGTCAATGATAACCTGACAATCTCAAAAATGTGTTTATTTATAACTTTCTTTGAAATATTAGAAGAGACAGCTACAACCAGCCCCGAAGACGATAGACAACCGTACCGATATATTCTTTAATTGCCCTAGTTGTATTATCGAGGCTACCTGTATTGGGGAAAAAACTAATAACTTTTGATTCGAGACTATGATTGTATTCTTGTAATTTCTGTTCGCTTACTAAAAAGTCTGTCGCTGCGGGGATAATATCAATTCCTTGACGACGAAAAATTAAAACCGCTCTGGGCATATGAAAAGCAGAAGTAATTAAAATTACTTGTTTTATTCCTTGTTCTTCTAAAATTTTCTTAGTATACAGAGCATTTTGATAGGTATTGAGAGAATTGGGTTCTTCGATAATTGCTTCTTGGGGTACGCCCATAATCTGGAGAATTTCCGCCATATCCGTTGCTTCTGACTCCCCTCCCCCAAACCATTGAATTCTTCCCCCCGAAAGAATAATTAGGGGTGCTTTCCCCTCCTGATAGAGTTGAGCTGCATACAGAAGACGATCGCCATGTTCGTTGAGATCCGCGATGATTCTGGGGGGAGAAATACTGCTGGTTGCACCTCCTAAAACGACAATGGCATCAGTATTGGGCATCTGAGATGGGGGAAAATATTGCCATTCAAGAGATTTAACTAGGCGATCGCTCAAAAAAGGATTACCAGCAGTTAAAAGTATAATTAAAGCTAAACCAATAGGTAAAGCTGTCCACGGAGAACGTTTTAGCCCTAAAAGTAAAGCCACAATTAACAATATAATGGCTAGCCCCAGAGGATAAATAAATAGAGGTATTAGTTTAGACAGGAACAGAAAATTCATTTATTAGTTATTAGTAAACAGTTATCCTACTTAATTTGAAAAAGTATCCAATCAAATATAACGAACCGCATAAAATAACTAAATCGGAATCTTGTCTATTTTGCCAGACTGCATCTAAGGCAACAAACAAATCTGCGTAGGTTTGACACCGACTGAGTTGAGGACAAACCTGTCGTGCCAAATTAGCTAATTCTTCGGGATCGGCAGTGCTACAATCGGGGACGGGTACTAAATGTAATTCATTTTTAGGTCTTAATAAACTAGTAAAAATATCCTGATGATCTTTAGTCGATAAGATTCCCATCACCCAAATGATCGATCGATCTCGAACATTTAAACTATCTACGTAATTCCGTAATGCACCCGCAGCAGCAGGATTATGTGCTCCATCTATTAGTAAAGGAAGGTTTTTCCACCTCGTCCATTGTAGTCTTGCTAACCAGCGAGTCTTGCTCATTCCTGCTTGGATAGCTTCAGTAGAAATATTCCAGCCCTGTTGTTGTAAAATCTGGCAAGCAGCAATGGCTAAAGCAGAGTTGGTTAATTGTACTTCTCCTGGTAGGGGTAAGGGATATTCAATTCCTTGATATTTCGCCCAACTAGGATTTTGCTTTAATACTTCAGCAGGTTCAACCCAGGTAGCAGGGCAATTTAATTCTTTAATTTTATTCGTAACTACTTCTCGTGCTTCTGGGGGGAGTTTGCCAATTACAGCAGGACAATTTGCTTTGAGGATACCTGCTTTTTCTCTAGCAATATCTGCTACTGTAGGACCAAGACGTTGCCAATGTTCTTTGCTAATAGAAGTAATAATACTAATTAAAGGTCGATCGCACACGTTCGTAGCATCTAGTCTTCCTCCTAACCCGACTTCCATCACTGCTATATCTACTTTGGACTGGGCAAAGTATAACCAAGCAGCAGCAGTAATTACTTCAAACTGAGTAGGACTTTCTCGGGTTGGATCGATCGCACTTTTTATTTGTTGTAATAGGTTAGCTAAGGTTTCTGGTTCTATTGGTCGTTCGTTAAGACAGATTCTTTCTGTCCAGTCGACTAGATGAGGAGAAGTATAACGTCCAACTCGATAGCCAGCCTCTGTCAGTATCGAAGAAAGATAAGCACATACCGAACCTTTACCGTTTGTTCCTCCCACATGAATAATAGGAACTCGATCGTGGGGATTATCTAGATCGGCTAACAGTCTTTCTATCCGTTTTAAGCCTAAGTGAACTCCAAAATATTGAAATGGTTGTAGTACTGAGTCAATATCGGGTTTTACTGTCATAAATATTAATGTAATAACTAAAATTATTGATGATCGATAACTTAGTATAGGCAAACAGGAGTTTTCTCTTCACAGTAACCAATGACTAATGACCAATGACCAATGACCAATGACCAATGACCAATGACCCACTTCAGTAGAAAGACTGAGATTTATGCAACTAGAGTATTTCTTGTTACTAGCAGCAGCTTTGTTTTGCATCGGCATTTATGGCTTAATTACTAGCCGTAACGCTGTGCGAGTGCTGATGTCCATTGAATTGCTGCTTAATGCCGTTAATTTAAATTTAATGGCTTTTTCCAATTATCTAGACTCAACTTTGATTAGGGGTCAGGTATTCACGGTGTTTGTGATCACCGTCGCAGCTGCGGAAGCGGCTGTGGGTTTGGCTATCGTCCTGGCAATTTATCGCAACCGCGATACTGTGGATATGGAGCAATTTAACCTGCTCAAATGGTAATGTTGTGGAGCTAAAACAAGTAATCATTGCTTACAAAGCAGCAGATTCCCAGAGTAAACGCTGGGCAGAAATCTGTGCTAAACAACTAGAAGATCGCCAGTGCAAAGTGTTGATGGGACCCAGCGGACCCAAAGATAACCCCTATCCGGTGTTTTTGGCGTCTGTAGGGCAACCCATTGACCTCGCTTTAGTACTTGGTGGTGATGGCACCGTTTTAACTAGTGCTAGACATTTAGCCCCCGCTGGCATTCCTATTTTGGGAATCAATGTAGGGGGTCATCTGGGGTTTTTAACGGAGTCTGTAGACGAATTTCAAGACACAGAAAAAGTTTGGGATCGGCTATTGGAAGATCGGTATGCCATCCAACGGCGAATGATGCTGCAAGCAGCAGTTTATGAAGGTCATGGTAACAATTTGGAACCTGTAACGGAACGCTACCTGGCTTTGAACGAAATGTGTGTCAAACCCGCTTCTGCTGACCGAATGATTACCTCAATTTTGGAAATGGAAATTGATGGTGAGATAGTGGATCAATGTGTAGGGGATGGGTTAATTATTGCTACTCCCACGGGTTCAACTGGTTATACCGTTTCTGCTAGCGGTCCGATTATGCATGATGGCATGGAAGCCCTTACCATCACTCCCATTTGTCCCATGAGTCTTTCTAGCCGTCCCTTAATATTACCCCCCGGTTCCGTTGTTAGTATTTGGCCCCTGGGGGATTATGATTTAAGTACTAAGTTGTGGATGGATGGGATTTTGGCTACTCCAATTTGGCCCGGACACCGCGTAAATGTACGTATGGCAGACTGTCGAGCGAAGTTTATTATTTTGCGGGAAAACAATTCCTACTATCAGACACTACGGGAGAAATTGCTGTGGGCTGGTACAAGGGTACGCTACAGCATCAGTAATGAGGCAAATTGATATCAATTTTGTTTGAATAGTTATCATCCTCACCCATTTGGGGTATTATCCTCCAGCCATTTCTCGTTCCCAGGCTCTAGCCTGGGAACTTAATTCTAGAGGTTCTGCCTAAACACAGAGCATCCCATTTTTTGAAAAACACTGGGATTTATGAAAATTTGGGATGCTCCCCCTAAACATACCTAGACATGAATCAAAGAGGCAGAGCCTCAAATCCTGCATTCCTTGCCAGAGGCAAGGAACGAGATCAACCAGATCAATTTATAAACTTTCTCGTTCCCAGGCTCTAGCCTGGGAACTTAATTTGGTGGGCTTCTGCCTAAACATAAATCAAGGAGGCAGAGCCTCAAATCCTGCATTCCTTGCCAGAGGCAAGGAACGAGATGGCGAGATGGTGCTTTACATTTCTCTGACTACAGGTTTACCATCTTTGACTTCGCCAATTAAGACTACATCGGCACAGTTGACGAAGATACCATTTTCCAGAACACCGGGAATATTGTTCAGTACTTTTTCGAGGTTTACAGGGTCGGGGATATCATCAAATTTGACATCGATAACTAAATTACCCTGATCGGTAACCACGGGACCAGCTTTTTTGACACCCATACGCAGGTCTGGTTTCCCACCAAGTTTTTTAATGGCATTCATGACGGGAGTTACAGCCATGGGAATTACTTCCACGGGTACGGCAAATACAGAACCCAATTTGTCAACTAATTTACCAGCATCCACAACTACAACAAATTGATTTGCCAGGTAATCTACAACTTTTTCGCGGGTGTGGGCAGCACCACCACCTTTAATTAAGTTCTTTTGGGGATCGACTTCGTCTGCCCCATCAATGGCAATATCAATATGGTCAATGGCATCGAGGGTGGTTAAGGGGATACCGTATTCTTTTGATAATACTTCTGCCTGAAACGATGTGGGAACACCAACAATATCTTTGAGTTCCCCAGACTTGAGGCGATCGCCAATAAATTGGATGGCATAGGCTGTGGTTGACCCCGTACCTAATCCCACTATCGAATTTGATTTTACCAAAGCTGCGGCGGCTTTGCCGACTTCTTGCTTCATTAACTTGACGGGATCTGCTGCGCTCATTCCCAAAACTCCTGAAAAACTGCACTATAGTCCATAGTAGTGGGAAGGAGTCAGGGAGGGAAGGAGATGGGGGAGATGGGGGAGATGGGGATGATTTTGATGGTTTTGTGGGATGGGTATCTTGGTTTGTGGAACGGGCATCTTGGTTTGTGGAACGGGCATCTTGGTTTGTGGAACGGGCATCCCTGTTGTGGAACGGGCATCCCTGCCCGTTTTATATATTTATGAGGCAGGCACTCCGACCTACCCCACTCATATTCATCCCTTAATTCAGCAATGCCGATTTGTTGACTTCTCAAACATCCTCTAAGGCTTTGTGAGATGTTCTAGATATTAATACTCTGAGGTATTTTGGAGGGGAGTAGATATGTATAAGTAAAGCTCAAGCGATTGCGTTTAGTGATTTGTGCTTCAACTTTCTGTAGGTTCTCCTGAAATTTCTCTAAAGCTGTTTTTACAAAGGAGTCTTGGAAGTAATTATCTGGGTAATAACCTAATTTTGTGTAGTAAACAGACGCAAGTAAGTCTAACAGGTTCAATTGTCCTTGTGCCTGTTCTAGAGGTGGGAGTAAATTGAGGTAGTCTTGTTCGCTAAGTTCACCCTTTTTATCTTTGAGAAGGGAAGCTGACTTATAACCAGCTAGGGGAACAGCTGGTGCGTAGCTCATTATATCTTTTTGGGGGAAATTAACAGCTGCGTGTTGAGCACTAGCAGTGAAAATAATTAGGGTAGTAGCATCAATTAGGTAATTTAAGGTTTGTATGCGTCCATGTTCTTCACCAAAATCATGAACTCGTGCACCATTATCATCTCCAGCTTCAAGTGCCCAATTTTGGAGATATTTGTCATCTTGTACATCTTTGTCGCTTTTATAGTAAATGCTTAAATAGTCCTTCACCCATTGATGAATTGCCTTCCAAATTTCACACGCGTCATCCCGGTAAGGATATACAGGTAGTTTTTTAGTGTCTTCTACACCGCGTTTTTTCAGTTGCTTTGGTAGCATTGCTTCATTGAAACTATAGTTTTGCAAATCAGCTTCTACTAAAGCCCGCGAACTATCAATTGTTGGTGCGAGGAGTTTATCTACACCACCACGGGGAGCAATGAGAAATTCTTGAGCTGCATTATTTATATTTAAAGTACCCTTAAAATGAGGGCATAGTAGTAAACTAAGGGGATGATCGTCTGGCAGTTGGCGATGAGTTGCGATGGCAAATCGACCAACAAATAGGTGAGTTCGTCCCAAGTGGCTTACAGCTTCGTGGTAGTTAGCATTTGCTATTTGCACAATGGTTTTGGCAAATAACCAAGCATATTTATCAGATTTGGGGGTAACAATAGGTGCATCATTTGGGTTTTGACTGCACTGAATTGCGACTGGACGCATCAAGGTTGATGAATCAGATTCTTTGGGAACTGCAAATAGTACTAGGGGTGCATAAATATACTTTTGTTCTTTGGGAAAAGTACCGTTAGCAGCCCCTTTTAAAATCTGATAATCAGCTAGATAAAGTCTTCCTTCTTCTTTTGCTGCTACTAATGAATCATCACTTCCCATTACCTCTTGATATTGAGCTTCTGTAACAGGAAAATTATCTTTTAACTCCTTTACCCGCTCAATCATTAGGGGATTATAGCCAGCAACTTGCATATAGGCAAATACTTCATCTTCTTGGAAATCATAAGCTATCTCTGGTAGTTCTATCTCCGTAAACAATTTGTTATATTCTTTCAAACTATTTACATGTATTTTCTCATCTTGTTTATTCTCTAATTTATGATGCATAAAATCAGCAATCATCAAGAATCTAAATATATTTTTAGTAACCAGAGATGAAAGTATCACTTCCAGAATCCAATAGAACCCTAGAAACTTCAATATTCGAGCTAGTGGATTAGGAGATGCTAAGAATCCTTTGATTAGGAGTAACGGGTATATCACCAATTTAGCTATTACTTGGACGATCACTTTAACAAGACTTTTCAAAACCTCGTTACGCAAAATTTGCAGAAACTTGTATTTATAAATAAAAGAATTAATGAAGATTACTGCTAATTCTCCAGCCAACAAATTAATCCAAGCTATAGAAGGATATTCCTTTAGAGGAAGCTTATCCAGCATCGCAATAGATGCAATATAGGTATAGTTATATTTATATTTATGTCTAGCATTTTCTAATTCTTGATTATTTTTACTTGGTGAATCATCTGTTTCTACGTTATATTTATCCGATTCAATCGTAGGTAAATCCAATTCACTCTTAGGTAGAGAATTTTGCCGTCCATTTTGATTTTGTAATAAAGATTTCATAAACAATCTTCCTCGTGTATAAGTTTTTTCTTAAACTTATATGTACGGCACTATCTTGGCACGGTAAAATCACAAATTACCTCCCAAAATTCACGTAAAACGCACGCCCTACTTTAAGGTACATTTGCAGACATCTTGCACCTGGGTGATGGAGAAGATATAGGAGTTTTTACTCTTTATCAAATAGACCTCTGTTGGAAATTAAATATGCGTTGTCCAAAACCGTTGTTCGGTGACGTTGCATTGCAACGTCTCTACATTTTTTTCCACCAGATGTCTAATACAATAAGAGTGGGATGGGCATCCTTGCCCGTCCTAATTTCGCTATAGATGGAAAAACTGATAAATAAGTCGGCAAGAAAAATTCTATAAAATATAAATTTGATGTAGGGTGTGTTACGTCCTAGGTTAATGCACGATCAACAATTTAAGGTGTGTTGCGCTACGCGACAACACACCCTACATTTAAACTACATTTAAACTTGTTAACATAGCTTCAAATATTAGCACCGACTACTTAGTCTTACGCAACATTACTGAGGATAAATTCGTCACCACTAGTGAGAGAAATCTACTGGGTTTCCAGAGACTGGTAAATCAAAGTCGGTATTTACCTAAACAGCGTACTTTTATTACATTCTTAGTCATAACTTTAAGGTGGTTATTATTATGCGTCAGTTTTTCACTAGTCTTTCCTTGGTGGCATTGCTACAGTATTTTCCTGCCAGTGTTCTAGCACAAGAAAAATCTAGCACTAATGTATCACCGGCTGAAATTCAACAGGTGCTGGCTGCTAATTGGATGAGGAACCTCCCCGATGGCAATTTTCATCCAGAAAGGTTCATGAGTCGGTCAGAATTAGCTTCTACTATGGTAAAGGTATTTAGCTTGCATAAGCGTCAAGAGGCTTTGCAAGAAAAGGCAATACTGGTTCCCGATGTACCTTCCACCCATCCGGCATTTGAGGATATTCAAATAGTCCTGAAAACTGATATAATGAAGGGTTACCGAGGAAATCTATTTTTCCCCAACCAAAAGGTAACTCGGGCAGAAGGTTTGGCGATTATTGCCCAAGCTTATGGTGTCTTTCAGTTTAGCGATGCTGCTGTTAATGATATTCTCTCTGCCTATCCAGATGCAACATCTATCCCTGATTGGGCAAGAAAGGCGATCGCTACTTTGGTGGTGGAAGGATTTATTAACACTGATGCCCAAAATCATATTTCTCCCTTACAACCTATGACTCGCGGAGATATGGTATATGTTTTGAGTCAATATCAACAACGACAACAACCCCAACCACCAATGCCAGAAGTTCCTCCTGCATTAAATTAATAATCAAAGTATTTTGGGGATAAATAAAGACGGTACAAGTGCCGTCTTTTTTTTACTTTGAAGTTTAGTTTTTGTTATTTTCAAGAATCCACAGTATACAATCAACTAGTATTCAACAGTCAATGATTTCTAGTGTAAATAATTTTTGTGCGATTTGTTAAGATTTGCACGAAATAGTGAGAGAATTAGCTATCTAGTAACAGGTCTCAATTTTTAGATGGCTTGGACAGTCTTGATGGCAATTGATAGGTAAGCCTGGTAGAATTCTTCAGAATGAGAAATCAGTTTGACAATAGCGATGATATTTTTGGCATTACTGAATTAAGAGATGAATATCAGTGGGGTAGGCATCTTGCCTGCCTCATAAATATAGAAAACGGGCAGGGATGCCCGTTCCACAAAAGTATCAAAATCATCCCAACATTTATGGAAAGCCAAACTGTCTATCATATACTTTTTTTATCAAAACGACACTTTTTTTATCAAAAATCAACATATCTTGTCAGTGTCAGTAATAAAAATTTAAGTAAATATAAATACTAATAATCTAGTGATTTAGAGAAACTTACGAGACAAGTGACCGCTGGCGTTAGAAAATGAATACAGGCAATATGAACCCAGTGTTTTAGTCATTAATTCAGGGCTTAAATCTACAGTTTTTTACTGATATTTTAAGTAATAATAATTACTATATATTCAAATTTTAAGGATAATAAAACTGATTTAGCTAAGGACCCAACCGTGAGAAAATTAGAAATATAACTTAGAGAGGAAGACCCTATAGTATGCATCTGAGTGAGATCACCCATCCCAACCAGTTGCACGGTTTATCGATTCGGCAACTGCAACAAATTGCCCGTCAAATTCGGGACAAGCATTTGCAAACCGTAGCAGCCAGCGGGGGACACCTGGGACCGGGTTTGGGTGTTGTAGAGTTAACATTAGGGCTGTACCAGACACTGGATTTAGACCGGGATAAAGTTATTTGGGATGTAGGACACCAAGCATATCCCCATAAACTGATTACAGGACGCTACAGTAAGTTTCATACCCTGCGGCAAAAAGATGGGGTTGCTGGTTACCTGAAGCGCTGCGAAAATAAGTTTGACCATTTCGGTGCGGGACATGCTTCTACGAGTATTTCTGCGGCTTTGGGGATGGCGTTAGCGCGAGATAAGCAAGGGGAAAAATTTAAAGTTGTTGCCATTATTGGTGATGGTGCGCTAACTGGTGGGATGGCATTGGAAGCTATTAATCATGCCGGACATTTACCCAAAACTAATTTACTAGTTGTCCTCAATGACAATGAAATGTCAATTTCCCCCAATGTGGGGGCAATTCCCCGTTATCTCAACAAAATGCGTCTAAGTGAACCGATGCAATTTTTGAGTGATAACATCCAAGAACAATTTAAACACCTCCCCTTTGTGGGTGAATCCCTGTCTCCGGAACTTGGACGCATTAAAGAAGGGATGAAGCGTCTAGCGGTTCCGAAAGTGGGTGCGGTATTTGAAGAACTTGGTTTTACCTATATGGGACCTGTGGATGGGCATAATCTGGAAGAATTAATTTCTACCTTCCAACAAGCACATCAAATTACTGGTCCAGTTTTAGTCCATGTCGGCACTACCAAGGGTAAAGGTTACGAAATTGCCGAAAAAGACCAAGTAGGCTATCATGCCCAATCTCCCTTTAATTTAACCACGGGGAAAGCAATTCCTTCCAGTAAACCCAAACCTCCCTCTTACTCGAAGGTTTTTGCCCATACCTTAGTTAAACTCGCCGAACAAAACCCGAAAATTGTGGGAATTACGGCAGCAATGGCGACGGGGACTGGTTTAGACAAATTACAGGCAAAACTGCCTAATCAGTACATTGATGTGGGTATTGCCGAACAACACGCTGTTACCTTGGCTGCGGGACTAGCTTGTGAAGGTATGCGTCCTGTAGTGGCTATTTATTCTACTTTCCTACAACGGGCATATGACCAAATAATTCATGATGTCTGCATTCAAAATTTACCCGTGTTCTTCTGTATGGATCGGGCAGGGATTGTGGGTGCAGATGGTCCGACGCACCAGGGAATGTATGATATTGCCTATCTACGTTGTATTCCCAATATGGTGCTAATGGCACCCAAAGATGAAGCGGAATTGCAACGGATGGTGGTAACTGGCATTAACCATACCACAGGTCCGATTGCCATGCGTTCCCCCCGGGGAAATGGCTATGGTGTTCCCTTGATGGAAGAAGGTTGGGAACCTTTAGAAATTGGTAAGGGGGAAATTCTCCGTCACGGTGATGACGTGTTACTGTTGGGCTATGGGACAATGGTTAACCCAGCAATGCAAGCAGCGGAAATACTCAGCGAACACGGCATTGAAGCCACGGTAGTTAATGCCCGTTTCTGTAAGCCTTTGGATACGGAGTTAATTCTCCCCTTAGCCAAGGAAATCGGACGGGTGGTTACCTTGGAAGAAGGCTGTGTTATGGGTGGTTTCGGTTCCGCAGTCGCTGAAGCTTTGTTAGACGCGGAGATCGTTGTCCCTGTAAAACGCATCGGTGTGCCAGATGTGTTAGTGGATCATGCACAACCCAACGAATCTAAGGCAAAATTAGGTTTAACTAGTCCACAGATTGCTGAAAGAGTATTGCAGGCTTTCTTTAGTCAGCAAACTTCAGCGGTTGTGTCATAAAATTAACTACTAAGACACAGAGGCACAAAGAATAACTTCGTGTCTCTGTGGCTTTGTGGCTGACACCAAAACATCATGGCAAAAATAGTTGTGTTTAGTGGTGCGGGACTGTCTGCGGAAAGTGGGATTCCCACTTTTAGGGGTTCTGGTGGGTTATGGTCAGGGTATCGCATTGAAGATGTAGCTACCCCTTTGGGTTGGATGGGTAATCCCCAATTGGTATTAGATTTTTATGCCCAAAGGTTTGAGCAAATGCAGCAATGTCAACCCAATGCAGCTCACTTGGCGATCGCCAAACTTGCCAGTATATTTGATGTGGTGTGCATAACCCAAAATATTGATACGCTGCTAGAGAAAGCGGGTGTATCGGATGTATGGCACTTGCACGGACGGATTGATTTTCAAAAATGTGAGTGGCATTTTGGTATTCCCCCTGTAGATGCAGACTGGCAATGTGATTATCGTGTCCAAATCACCAAACCAACACAATTAGGTGATTTTTGTCCTGTATGTGGTAGACAATTGCGTCCAGATGTGGTTTGGTTTGGGGAAGCGGCAGATATGAGAGTTGATCAGTTGTATGAGATAGTTTCTCAGGTTGATGTTTTCATTGGCATTGGCACATCTGCAACGGTGTATCCTGCTGCTAATTTGTTGCGTTTTTTTGCAGGGGTGAAGCATAAATATTTTATTGACCCTAATCCTAATTATGATGTTCTCCAGGGCTTTACTATTTTAATAGGTACATCTACAGCAAAAATGCCAGAACTTGTGGAAGTTCTGATTTCCCAAAAATGTAACTTTTATTTCTTTGTAATTGCATGAATTCCCTTACAAATCAAGTTTATCCCGTTATTTGGCATAACAACGCCGTTTCTTTGATTGACCAAACTCGCCTACCTAGGGAGTATACATTTGTTGAAATCAGCCGTAGCGATGATATGGCGCAGGCTATTAAGACTATGATTGTCCGGGGTGCGCCAGCGATTGGGGTAGCAGCGGCTTATGGTATGTATTTAGGGGCACGGGAAATACGTACTGATGACCGCGATTACTTTTTGCAAGAGTTGGAGAAAGTAGCAGAAAAATTGCGGGCTACCCGTCCCACAGCCGTGAATTTATTTTGGGCAATATCACGGATTATGAAGGCTGCTTATGAAACAATTGGTACGGTAGAGGAAATCAAAAATACTCTCTTCCAAACTGCTAAAACAATTAATGCGGAGGATTTGCAAACCTGTTATGCTATTGGTGACAATGGGTTAAAAGTTTTACCTGCTTCTCCAGAAAAGTTAACAATATTAACCCATTGTAATGCTGGTGCTTTGGCTACTGCTGGTTATGGTACGGCTTTGGGTGTGGTGCGTTCGGCTTGGCGAGAAGGTCGTTTAAGTCGGGTGTTTGCTGATGAAACCCGTCCCCGTTTACAAGGTGCGAAACTTACTGCTTGGGAATGTGTCCAAGAAGGTATTCCGGTTACGGTAATTACTGATAGTATGGGGGCACATTGTATGAAGCAAGGTTTGATTGATGCTGTGGTGGTGGGTGCTGACAGAATTGCTGCTAATGGAGATGCTGCGAATAAGATTGGGACGTATAGTTTGGCACTGGTAGCTAAGGCACATAATATTCCGTTTTTTGTAGCTGCACCCCTGTCTACTGTTGATTTTTCCATCGGTGATGGTAGCCAAATTCCCATTGAGGAACGTAATCCAATGGAGATTTATCAAGTGGGGGATACTATTCTTACGCCCCGTGGTGTAGAATTTTATAATCCGGCTTTTGATGTCACACCAGCGGAGTTAATTACGGCGATAATTACAGAAATAGATGCATTTGCTCCCGGTGAGTTACGAAAATATCGGGAAAAGCAGGTAGTTTAGCCATGGGTAAGAAGTCTAAGAAAAAATTTCGCAGTGACTGGAGAACTCTGACAGAACTTGGTTCAGAGTTTGGTAAGTCAGCAATTGCTTTTGGGAAGATGTTAAAAGAACAGGGGTTGCGTGATGCTAATGGAGATCCCACCCAAGCAGCTAATGGACTTTTTCAGAAGATTGTCCCCAATCAAGGGAAACCTTACTATCTGTGGAATCACAAGGGAGTCGTTTCTTTTTTTCAATCTAAAGGTATTAATCCCACGGGGGATGCTGCTGATGCATTGAAAGACACTGAAGCACGCAAATTAGCACGTTCCTATATGGAAGCTCAAAAGTTAGATGATGAAGGTTCTAAGCTTGGTTATATGATGCTTTGTGAGATGGTTGATGATATCAGGAAAATTGGTCTAGACCGTTTTAACACTGCTTTGAAATCTGTTGGGTACAAAGGTGAACCAGTAACGCTGGAAGGATGGTAAATATACCCCTTTCCTTTTCCCCTCTCCTTTTTCCCCTCTCCCATGGTGAAATACTCCTGTCCCGCTAGAAGATTACCAAATTGAGTGAGACCCATTCATAGGGGGAAGAGGGGGAAGAGGGGGAAGTGGAGGAAGAGGGGGAAGAGGAAGAGGGGGAAGAGGAGGAAGAGGGGGAAGAGGGGGAAGAGGGGGAAGAGGAGGAAGAGGGGGAAGAGGGGGAAGAGGGGGAAGAGGGGGAGAAATGTTTATGGGTAATCTTAGAACGAGAAGGGAGTAACATTGATTCTGTAGACTGGCATTGCTGAATTAAGGGATAATTCTTGTGGTGCAGGCATCTTGCCTGCCTCATAAATATAGAAATAGAAAACGGGCAGGGATGCCCGTTCCACAAAACCATCAAAGTCATCCCGCATTTATGCAAGACCTGTAGACTTAGTGACTATTTGCTTGTAATCTGCAAAAGTAAAAGGCTAAAGAGTTTTGATTAATTTATATGTCACATAGTTTACAAAATAAAAATAAGCAATTTTAATATTATCAAGTTTCAAGTTATAGGAAAATACGTCTTGAGGTAGATGCATAGAATGGGGATAATTTTCGATTCTATGCTACGGATTTTTGGTTTGATTCAAGCCGGAAAAATCATTAAATAACAAAAGTTGGAAGGTAAATATGGAAGGTTGTGTAGTTACAGATTTAAAGGTTCATAGTCGAAATAATTGCTATGTCCTCAGTGTAGAGGAGATGAAAAAAATTGAGGATACGGCTGTTAAGTCGTTTTTGGAACGAGGAACAAACATTATCAAAATCAAAAATGGTGCTTTTCAATCTGCATCTGCATCTAATCAAGCAGGGGAACCAATAGTATTGCTATGGTTTTATGGCGGTAGAATGATTAATAAGAAAACTAATGTGGAAGTAACGGCTACTTGGTCTTCTTTGAATGGTTATGATGATGCTTTGATTTTAGAAGTGTTAGAACCTGTGACGATGTGTGCTTTTTTCTTTGATACAAATATTGAGGATAATGACGGAGAAGTTGTTCTTTCTGTGGTGAGAGTTTAGTCTATTTGCTGATAATTATGGCTGGATAAATGAGGGTGTGTCTGCAAAAAATAATTAAAATAGATTCGATGTAATTCTTAGTATATTGCAGGCATATTTACATAATCTCTATCATCGTGGTTGGTGTTTTGAAGTGATTAGTTCCAGCCTAAATACCATGTAAAACTAATCAAAAAGAATATTGTTTTATGTCGCACAAAAAAGCTTTTTTAACCGGAAAAATCCTGCTGTGGTTGGGTGTGGCATCTCCTGTGTTTTTATCCGCAGTGCTAACAGCAAGCCCGATTGTAGCCCAGAGTTCTAAGTCTAGTAGTAGCAATAATTCACAGTTTGAATTGCCTGCTGACTTGGCTGAGAATATTAAGGTGAGAATTGACGGTTCTAGTAGTATGTCCGTCATTAATAATTCGTTGAAAGAACGTTTTCAAAAGCAATTTTTCAAGACAGAGGTAATTCTAAATAAGAATGGCACAGATAAGGCTTTAGCAGCATTAGTCAAAGGTGAAATTGATGTAGCGGCAATTGGTCGTCCTTTGACAGCAGAGGAGAAGGCAAAAGGTTTAGTTTATGTCCCCATTAGCCGAGAAAAAATTGCCATTGTTGTGGGTAAGGATAACCCTTTTGAAGGTGATATTACTTTTGAACAATTTGCGCAAATTTTCCGGGGAGAAATCACAGATTGGTCTGAATTGGGTGGTAATTCTGGTCAGATTCGCTTGATTGACCGTCCAGCAATTAGCGATACTAGGGAAGCATTTCGTTCTTATCCTATTTTCAAAAACGCTAAATTTGCTACAGGGAAAAACGCCCAACAGCTTAATCTTGATAGTACGGAAGCGGTGGTGCGGGAATTAGGTAAAGATGGCATTGGTTATGCCATTGCTAGCCAAGTTATGAACAGCAAGGATGTGCGCATTATTTCTATGCACAAAACCCTGCCTGACGATTCCCGGTATCCCTTTTCTCAACCCCGTGGTTATGTTTATAGAAAAAATCCAAATCAGGGAACTAAAGCCTTTTTAGCTTTTGCTAGTACCACCGCAGGTAAAGAAGCAATTTCAGCAGCAAAAGCCACAGAAGAAAAAGCAGGGATTAAGTGGGAAAGCACTATTGTTAATACCCCTGTTAATACCCCTGATGCAAGCACTTCAAAACAGGAAGCAACCCCAGCACAAACCACAGTTAAATCCCAGACAGCTGTTAATACGTCTGATACAAATACCTCAAAACAGGAAACAACCCCAGCACAAACCCCAGCAACATCCCAGACAGCTATTAATACATCTGATAGAAACACCTCACAGGAAACAACAAACCAAACGAAAACAGCTTTTTTACAGGATGGTACAGGTGCAACATCCGCAGCAGAAGAAAGAACCTTGCCTTGGTGGGTGTGGTTATTGGCTGGTGTTCCGATGTTGGGAGGTTTACTGTGGTGGTTATTAGGTAAAGGTAGGGATGAAGGCACAACTGCAACTACAGCAATGGCTGGTGCTGGTACAGCTGGTGCTGTAGCTGCTGGTGCTGCTGCAACTCCAGAAGCACAAAGCCGAATTGTATTAGTACCTCGCAATTCTGAAGACGCATATGCTTATTGGGAAGTACCCCCAACAGCCCATCAAACTATGAAAAAATGGGGTGGAAAGCTGTTAAAGTTACGGCTTTATGATGTCACCAATATGGCTAATGGAAAACGCCAAACTCCCAATAATTGGGAAGAATTTGACTGCGATCCAGAGGTTGTGGATCGACATATTCCTATTTCTGTAGCAGATCGGGATTACATTGTGGATTTGGGTTACGTCAGCGATGATAATCAATGGTTGCAATTGGCACGTTCAAATCATATTCGCGTACCAGCGACAGTTGCAGATATTGCTAATACCCCAGGAACAGATGAGGCTGCAACTACTGATGTAGATAATGTTATAAATACAGCATTAGGTGCTTTAGCAGGAGGTGCCGCAGTTGCAGGGATCGCTAGTCCAACCCAGTCTTTTTTGAGTGATCGACATTCTTCTCAAGCAGCAGAAAGTCGCATTGTTTTAGTACCCCGTACATCTAAAGGTGCATACGCTTATTGGGAAGTTGCTGAAGCGGATAAGGTAACACTGCGACAACAGGGAGGACAGCATCCTGCACTACGAATTTCTGACGTTACGGATATTAACCTGGAAACTCAAGTACCTGAAAGTTACCAACAATATGACTGGGATGAACAATCTCAGGATATGCATATTTCTCTTCCGGAAACTGGACGCGACTATGTCGCAGAGTTGGGTTATGTGACAGTAAATGGTGAATGGTTACAGTTAGCAAGGTCAGAATCAATCCATGTAGTTGAAGCTGACATCAGTACAGTAGATGAAAGTGCAACTACTAGCGTTGAGAATGATATCGGTACAGCAGCTTCAATTTTAGCAGGAGGTGCGGCAGTTGCAGGGATTGCTGGTGCAACGGGGTCTTTTTTGGGCGATCGCACTTCTCCTCAACCTCAACCTCAGCAAGAAAGCCGTATTGTTATAGTACCCCGTGATTCCCAGGAATTATACGC
>JAAUYH010179961.1_pt1 | contig 17516 bp, 18 predicted proteins | sample 7278061 | NCBI WGS metagenome assembly JAAUYH01 (sample SAMN14350203, study PRJNA611818) | marine sediment metagenome | isolation source: surface marine sediment (0.6m) | place: French Polynesia: Moorea | collected 2018-08 | reverse complement strand
TTCAAAAACTAATATGTTATCGGTTTTTAAATTTAAGGCTTTTATCCCCATTGCAATATGACGATATTCTCGCCGTAGATTTAAGCCAATTGCATATACAGGAATGGCTGTTGTGATATTTTTGAAAATTTCTGGTAGTGGAACTTCAATGGATAAAAATCCAAAATCTTCGTCTGAAATATAATTATTAATATTCAATAAATCTTTTAATCCTTCGTGAAATAATTGCATAGTAAAAATTTTATAATTTGAATAATTATTTCTAATCTACTTGAGCTATATCTAGATTCAATGATAACTAATCAGGGTCAAGACAAAACTTACCATAACCCTTTGATGCGCCTATCAAGATACGGGCGTAAATATCGTACTCTAATTTGGCAAGCGGTAATCTGTTCGGTACTCAATAAAATTTTTGATCTTGCGCCTCCTGCTCTCATTGGTGCTGCGGTAGATGTGGTAGTTAAGCAGGAAGATTCTTTAATTGCTCGTTTTGGGATTAGAGATACTTTTCAACAGTTACTTATTCTCTGTATTCTATCGGTGATCGTTTGGAGTTTAGAATCTTTGTTTGAATATGCTTATGAGAGATTATGGCGCAATTTGGCTCAAAGTATCCAACATAATCTGCGTTTGGATGCTTATAGTCATGTGCAGGATTTAGAGTTGGCTTACTTTGAAGACAGAAGCACTGGAACTCTACTAGCTATTCTCAATGATGATATCAATCAACTAGAAAGATTTTTAGATGTCGGTGCTAATGAAATTTTACAAGTATTAACTACTGTGGTGATTATTGGTGGAGCATTTTTCATCCTCACTCCTGGGGTGGCTTGGATGGCAATTTTACCAATTCCTTTTATTTTATGGGGTTCGATCGCGTTTCAAAAAAAATTAGCTCCCCGTTATGCCAAAGTAAGAGAAACTGTCAGTCTTCTTAACAGCAGACTTGCTAATAACCTGAGCGGAATTACTACTATCAAGAGTTTTACTACTGAAGCTTATGAGATAGAAAGACTCAGACAAGAAAGTGAAGCCTATCGTCAGAGTAACCGTAAGGCGATCGCATTTTCGGCTGCATTTATTCCCCTCATTCGCATGATTATTCTTGCAGGATTTAGTGCCATTCTCTTATATGGAGGGATGGAAGTGGTTAAGGGTAATCTAGCTGTAGGTACTTACAGTGTGTTAGTCTTCCTGACTCAAAGACTATTATGGCCCCTTACTAGATTAGGGCAAACTCTCGACCTCTATCAACGGGCAATGGCTTCGACTAACCGCGTGATGAATCTGTTGGATACTCCCATTGCAATTCATTCAGGAAATTTATCTCTACCTGTTAGTAATATTCAAGGCACAATTAAGCTGGACAATGTTACTTTCGGTTATAACGACAGACAAACTATTATCGAAAATTTATCTCTGGATATTCCTGCGGGTAAAACTATTGCTATAGTAGGCTCTACTGGTTCAGGAAAAAGTACTTTAGTCAAGCTCCTATTACGCTTCTACGAAATTCAACAGGGAAGTATTACCCTCGATGGGATAAATATTCAAGACATCAACCTAAGCGATCTTAGAAAAGCTATGGGGTTAGTCAGTCAAGATGTGTTTCTGTTTCACGGTACGGTAAAAGATAATATTGCTTATGGTACTAACCACGCTACAGAAGCAGAAATAATTACTGCTGCAAAAATTGCTGAAGCTCATGAATTTATCTCTAACTTGCCCAAAGGCTACGATACTATCGTAGGGGAAAGAGGACAAAAACTCTCTGGGGGACAAAGACAAAGAATTGCGATCGCCAGAGCCGTTTTAAAGAATCCTCCCATACTGATTTTAGATGAAGCTACTTCTGCTGTTGACAATGAAACTGAATCTGCGATCGCCCGATCTTTAGAAAAAATCACCCAAAACCGCACCACTATTGCGATCGCCCATCGTCTTTCTACAATCCGTAATGCAGACTGTATCTATGTTTTAGAACAAGGCAAAGTTGTCGAAAAAGGTACTCACGAAGCACTATTAGAGCAAGAAGGAGTCTATGCTAACTTATGGGGAGTACAAACAGGAGTTCAATATTAGTCTATTCCCCATTGCTGTTTCTCAAGGATAAAGGACTCAGAAGTCATCAGTTATCAGTTATCAGTAAAGAGTGAACAGAAAGTGAGGGATGAAAGATTTGCTGATGAATAAGTAATCAGCCTTATTTCCCCCCGGGAGGAGACTTAATAGATCTAGGTATTGAAGCCAAAGCAGATCGACTTTGTAATGAAGTCTCCTTCCCGCCCCAATCCCCCACTCGCGAAGCGACGAGTTGGGTCTCCCCATTCCCTACTCTCGCTTCACCAATCATCATTCCCTGTTTGGTTATCCACATCTTCTGTATGATGGAGATAAGCTTGATTGAGAGAAGAGAAATCTTTTTTGGTGGTAAATTCTGGTAGTATTTCCTGACTAAAAGCTTCTGCTGCTTTGGAGCAATAGCGATTAGGATTAACAATTACAGATAGAGTGCGTCTGACAACTACATCATTAATTTTGGCACGATGTAGCACTCCCATTTGCAATTCCTTTTCGATCGCCGTGGTTGAAACAAAAGCTGCTCCTAAGCCTGATTGTACGGCATTTTTAATCGCCTCAATAGAGTTTAATTCCATTTCTACCTTGAGACGTTTAGGATCGATTTCATAGCGGACTAAAACTTTATCAATCACCTTGCGAATGGTGGATTGGGAATCGAGGGTGATAAATTTTAATTTATACAAATCTTCTTTTTGAATAGTCTCCACTTGCGCCAAAGAATGAGATGGGGGAATAATTAGAGCTAGTTCATCTTCTGCATAGGGGATAATCTTTAAAGTATCTTGTAATTCTGTGGGGACTTCTCCCCCAATGATTGCTAAATCAACTTGTCCATTAGCCACACCCCATGATGTCCTGCGGGTAGAATGGACTTGTAACTGTACCGAAACATCAGGATATTTTTGTCGAAATAAGCCGATCATACGAGGTAGCAAATAAGTCCCTGTGGTTTGAGAAGCTCCTATGATCAGAGTACCACCTTGAAGATTCTGTAAATCTTCGATCGCCCGACAAGTTTCCTGACATAAAGCAATAATTTTCTCACCGTAATTCAATAATAAGTATCCTGCTTCTGTGAGTTTAGCTCTGCGCCCTCCACGATCAAATAAAGGTACAGCCAGTTGCTTTTCCAAATTTTGTACTTGCAAACTTACCGCAGGTTGAGACACATAAAGACTGTCAGCAGCCCTTTTAAAACTACCCTCAGTTGAGATCGCTTTGAGTATGCGGAGTTGATCGAGAGTAAAAGGAATATCAGACATAGAATTTTATTAACAATGTAGTTAATCAGCGACAAATATTGCTCCAGGGCAGTGTTAATTGCTAACTTAATAATTTGATACGCGATCAGATTATTTGATTATTTGATTCTAATTTCGACAGTAGCACGATAGGGTGCGTATTTTTTATTAATCCTTGTTACTATCGGCTGACCAAAATTGTAGTTATAAATATTTATCTATGACAGAAATATCCTGGATCACTTCTAGCCATTTAATCATGTTAGGTTTATTATTCGGTTTTGCGATCGCCCATAGTGGTTTAGCAGCCTTACGCCCTTGGGGAGAAAGTAAAATAGGAGCAAGACTCTATCGAGTTTTGTTTGCTTTAGTGAGTATTCCTTTTGCAACAGTTTTAATCATTTATTTTTTCAATCATCGCTACGATGGATTGCAATTGTGGCAATTTCAGGGAATCCCAGGAATTCAAACTTTAGTGTGGATACTGTCTTTTATCTCCTTCATTTTTCTTTATCCAGCTACTTTCAATCTCTTAGAAATTGCAGCTATTCAAAAACCCTTAGTACATCTTTATGAAACAGGTATTATCCGTATCTCTCGTCATCCCCAGATGGTAGGACAAGTGATCTGGTGTATTGCCCATACATTATGGATTGGAACAAGTTTTACTCTAATTACTTCTATAGGATTAGTTGCCCATCATATTTTTGCAGTCTGGCATGGCGATCACAGATTAGAAGCTAAATATGGAGAAGCTTTTACTGTAGTGAAACAGCGCACTTCAGTGATTCCTTTTTTAGCTATTCTCGACGGCAGACAAACCCTAAAATGGCAAGAGTTTTTGCGCCCTGCTTATGTGGGAGTAGTAGGCTTTACTTTACTATTCTGGTGGGGACATCCGTGGTTGCTAGAAGTCACTTCTAGAGTGCAGTGGTAAATTCTGGTATTTAAGTATCTGTTCTTTGATCCCAATTGGTTGTAGCATAATCCCAAGTATATAAAATATTTTGATAAGAATTTTTGGTGATATGTTGCAGGTGGTTAATGAAAGAACTTTTGAAGCAGAAGTATTACAATCTTCTCAACCAGTGTTAGTACATTTTTGGGCTCCTTGGTGTGGTTTGTGTCGCATGATTAACCCCATGCTGCTGCAATTACAATCCAATCTAGAGCAACCTATTAAATTAGTTACGATTAATGCTGATGAAAATTTTAAGTTATCTAACAGTTATCGTTTGAGGAATTTACCCACCTTATTGCTATTTGAGAATGGATATTTACTGAAGCGGTTAGATAATGTTCACAGTAGAGATGGGATTTTTAACAGTGTAGAAAAACTTTTAACTCTTGAGGTTAGTAAATCCGCTTGATTGCTGGTTATTATCTGCAATTCATCAATTACCTATACTGTAGGGGCGCAAGGCTTGCGCCCCTACAGTTGTTAACGGTTAATTGTTAATGGTGAATTGTTAATGGTGAATTGTTAATAGCTGATTAGAAAGACGCTTGAGATTGAAATAGCTCGAAAACTTGGCGACAAAACAGTTTTAGTTTAGTTGCTACTTCTTCTGTAGGAAGATGTTTGCCACCTAGTTGCCAATTTTCGATGGTAGAAAATCGCCAGACTTGTCCGAGGTGACTAAATCCTGCTGTTTCTAAACCAATGAATTTTTCTTCTTGGTCTAGAGGGTCTTGGTAAAAGCGAATCTGTACTAATATACTATTACTTTGCAGTTTCCGACTCCAGCCAGGAAAGTGAAACCCAAGATCAATAGAGTCAGGATCGACTAATTCTAGAGTATCTGGGTCATTTTTCCAGGGCTTGAGGTCGGCTTTGGCATCAGGAAATTGAGCCTTAAAGAGAGTCACAATGGAAGCTATTTTAGTGCTTATCTCTAGTCCCTTAGCTCTCTGAGATGCGTTCACGTGCGATCATTCTCCTCTAGTCATACTGTTATAAAACTATTTATGACAGAAGATTACTATTTGTGTTGTAGTTTGTTAACCAGTTTTGCAACTATTCCCATTCATCATCAACCAATTGTTTATTAAGTTGAGTAATGGCTAGTTGGATAACTTGTTTGACTCCTGAGTCTGATTCTTGAGTTAAAGCGTTTTGTAAAGGCTCTAGGACAGTGCGATCGCCGATTTTCATCAGTGCCAGGGCTGCGGATTTGCGGTTTTCTACCTCTTGGCGTGTCAATAACTCCAGTAAATGGGGAATAGCTGGTACATGGGCTAAATTTCCTAAAGCTGCTGCTGCTTCGCTCCGAACATTTACCGAAGAGTCCGAGAGAGATTCTAACAGTACTTTAAAGGCTCTTGCTTCTGGCTGCTCCTCAGCAATTTTGGCGATCGCTCCTACTACGGCGGTGCGTACTTCTTCCGAGTCGGAATTATAGGCTTTATAGATTTGTTCTTTGCCTTTTGAGCCGATAAAAGCTAAAGCCCAAGCTGCATGACCTTTGATAGTTTCATCGTTTTCATTTGAGGCTAAAATCTCTAATAGAGGAGTTACAGATTGCTCTCCAATACGAGCTAAAGCACCTACAGAGGAGTTTCTTACTACTTGGTCTTCGTCATTAAGAAAAGCATCTAACAGGGGGGGAATAGTAACAGGATCGGCAATGAGAGTTAGGGTTTTCGCTGCTGCTCTTCTGACTACTTCATTAGAATGATGGGAAAGAGCTTCTACTAAAAAAGGAATTGCTGGTTGTCCCACATCTCCCAAGGCTTCCGCAAAACCCAGACGCACCATCCCCCTAGAGTCTCCGAGACATTCTACCATTTGTTGGAGAGTTTGGCGATCGCTGCTATCAAAAGTCTTAAGAGCTATTTTACTTCTGGTTTGTGCTAATAAAATATCTGTAGCTTCAGCAGAAAGAGAAGAAGAATCAAGAATATTGGTCATAACAAAGAAATATTTTTAAACTGATGGAAAATTACTGTATCAACTGTTTGTGGTTAAAATTACATATTGATTACGGAGGGCTTCTAATTTACCATCAATTTGATCGAGTTGGGGCTGAAGTTGCTCCATCACCTTTTTTTTCGACAATTTAGCTTTTTTGGCAGTTTCCATAGTATCGTTAAGCAAACGCTCCCGATACTGTTCAAATTCTTGGATTACTTCAGCTAACTGTTCTGGGGTAACGGTGGATTGAGTATTCTCACTCATATTTGGCTTTCCTGAATAGTTGTTTTATCCTTAAATATTTTCAGATATTACCACCAAAAAGGGAATCCGCGCGGATCCCATTCATGAAAGAAAAAGACTAAAAAAGTATCTTCAGAAAGTGTGCCAAAAGCGCACCGCGTAGCGGATCTCTGCGAGATCCCACTCTTAACTAAATCCTCTGCATCAAGTCTATTTAACTTTTACTCAATACCCAAATCATGAAAGGACTCGTTTCCCTCTGAAATTCAGCATAGGAGTAATCTCCATATAAGCTAACTATATTAAAACCTTGGGTTTGAACTAGCTCAATAAATTCTTCCTGCTGATGTAAATAAAACTGTACATCTAAAAAGCTTTTACGCTGCATAATTCTATTTTGGTCATATACTTCCCAGAATTGAGTACCTTTAACTAGAGAATCTTGAGGATCATATTGTTCAACACTCCACAGCAACAAACTTCCATTATCATCAGGAAGAAAATATTTTCCTCGTAAAATTAACTGTCCATTAACTGACTTGAGTCTAATCTCAGGATTGTGGAGCGTACAAATAAAGCGTCCTGTCTCTGTTAAGCAATTCCCAATTCCTTTTAATGCTTGACGCTGTTCATCGATACTCAAAATCTCAGAAAAAGAGTTAAACGGAATAATTATCAGGTCGAACTTTTCTTTTAGAGCCATATTTTGCATATCCAACTCATAAACATTGGCAGATAACCCTTTTGCTGCTAGTTTCTGATGTAGAATAGCTAGCATCTCAGGGGAATTATCAATGCAGGTCAGAGATATACCAGCTTCTATCAGTGGAATTGACAAGCGACCAGTGCCAGAAGTTAACTCCAGCACATGATCGCAATCTTTTGCTTCATTAATGAAGAATGGTATATCGATATCCGTCTTGACGTAAGTATCGTACCAATGAGCTATTTGAGAATAATCCATTGCAGACATAGATCAATGCTCCTATTATTTATTTTGAGAACAAATTAGTTTTTTCATGGAGCTTAAGTAGCGATCGCATTCAGAAAAAAATAGCGGTTATTTTAAACCTTCGATCTTTTTAATCGGTAGTGCTATAAGTACCAAGTGCAAAATTATTTGTACATTCTCTATTGTCTATTGCAAGAGTGCAAGAGTGCCTATCTCAACTATCCCTCTTAATGACACGCCAACTACTTAGTTACGACGATCTTTCGCTTCAAAGAGAAAATTGCATATTCTCAATTAATTCCGTCGTATTAAAAACCATACAAAAATTGTGGGGGAAAGGAATTAATCAAATGACTTTAATGAAACAAATAACCACTACGATGACATTGACATTAGGCTTGTTATTAGCTTCGACCCCTACGATGGCACAATCTCTGAGGGAACAATGGCAACGGGGCTTAAGTGGTAGCAAGCTGAGTCATTATTCAGGTTCACTAATCAATTCTAACAGTACCCTAACAGTTATCAATTTTTGTCGTAATGGTCGCTACAGTTATTACAGAGAAGGAAGCTGGACTGTACCTGGTCAAGCAGGAGGAGCTTCCAATAATAGAATCAATGGTCGTTGGAATATTCAGCAACAAGGTAATCAAATCATGTTGGTGTATGTTACTGATCGTGAAGATAGGGGTTTTTTCCCCCTTTACTTACAGAATAATGGGCGGGTAAATATAGGTGGAACTCCATTTGCTATACAACAAGGAGGTGCTGGATGTTAGTTATAGGTTTCAGTGATACTCCCTTGGCTGGTATAGCACGAGGGCTGTCTTTACAACATTGATAGCGTCCACTTAGGTCTAATTTAATTGATGAAGCAGGAAATATTTTGATGGGAGATAATGGGGTTTTTTGCGTTACTGCTCTGTAAAACCTACCCAAAACTAGACAAGCTAGATTGGCGTTTACTATCTGCTTCACACGGGACTGTCGGCAGCACCCCATCCACAGACCTTAAAGTGACCGAACCAGCCACTAGAGATTGAAGATTTAAACTAGCGTTCAAATCTCTATCTTTATATTTATTTAAATCATAAGATTGAAAATACAGATTTTTGGCTTTATTTGTAATTGTAATTTTCCAAATTTTATCTTCCAAACTTAAATTATTTTTATGATTATATTGTTTTTCAATTTTTATATAGCCTAAAGATTCAAGTAGCTCTATATCTTGTTTATTTTTACTACAGTATTCGTTATTTACATTAAAAAGATAAAATTGTATATAACTTTTATTCTTGATGTCTATTAGTAAATTTTGCTGATTTCTGGTGAGCTTTTTAAGCATTAAATTTATTCCTATTTAAGTTGTGTCAAAGTCCCATGATTACAATATCTATGGCTGTATTTTACAAGTTTATTTTAACAATTTAATATATTGAGTAACTATGGAGCCACAAAACAGGCATATAGAGATATTGTAGGCTTTTGAAGGTATTTCATGAATTATTTATATGATACAATTTTAAGAATCATTATTATATGATGTTTTTTTAAAGAAAATATTTCTATTTTATAAACTTCATTTGACGTTCAAATTAATTGATAAATTTTCTACTAGAATCTTGATAAATTAATTAATTGATAATCTAGTAAAATGTTTAATTAAATAATATTGAAGTCCTCTTGAGAGGACTTGGGTTCTTAGCCAAGAAATTTATTTATTGCTGATTTATTGCTCCTGGTGGAAAATCTGAGTTTACCATTTCCATTAGATTGAACCATTGCATCACCTCCTTGCCTTTTATTAGATTGCGGTATAGCCTGATATATAAGGAGATAGAGAGAATTAAGGCTGCAAAATTTCCTGACTCTCTTGTAAGTCTCAACAGATCTGAGAAGGGAAATTCAAGGTTTAATAGTGATTTACTAGGTTTTGTTAACATTTAACGGCTACTCTAATGAAGTAAGGTAAATGGTATCCTGATTAAACCGCAAGTGTATAGATGACCCGTCCTCTATAATTAATTTTTGTTGCGGAGGAGTGTCGGGAATTGGGCTTGAAAAATAAGTTATTTAATTGACCGTAGGTCTTTAACGGGGGAATTATTCACCCCCTCCAAACTCTCATCAGTTAATCGATAAAGATATGGATAATAGATTTGCCAATATGTTTAACTTAACAGAGGATCAAGCGATCGCTCTGTTGAAAAAACCCCTAGAAGAGTTGCAAGAAAAATCAGAGCGTTATGTCGCAGCTTCCCACCTGATCAACTTTCCTACAGAAAGAAGTATTCAAGCTCTCGTTGAAACCATCGAAGACAACAACCCTGATATGTTTCATCGCATTGCAAGGCGTAAGGCGGTGGAAAGTTTAGGAAAAATGAGAATTAAACAAGCTCTTCCTGTAATTACAACTTGCTTAACGGATAATGACCCCTATACTGTAGAAAATGCCATCTGGGCGATCGGAGAAATTGGTACAGATGACGAGAACATATTAGAAAAGATCGCATCTATATTAGAGAAACCCCAACAAACTTACCGTTTAATTATTCAGATTCTCGCTCGATTTGACTATAAACCAGCTTTAGACCGTATTAAACCATTTATAGAGTCGGAAGACGAAACCATTGCTAGTGCTGCGATCGCTGCTGTAGCCAGTCTCACTCAAGATTACAGCCAGATGAACAAAGTTGTTGATTTCTTACAACACAGTAGCGTTAATGCCAGAAGACTCTCTATTCAAGATTTAATTGATACTAAATACTATGATGCTATTCCCCACATTGCTAAATCTCCCATCTCTTTAGTGTTTCGCCTCAGAGGAATTAGACTTTTAGCAGCAACAGGTATCCCTTCAGGAACAATTACTTTTGCAGAAATCGAAACCTATCTAGATCGGGTAATCTGCGATCGCCCATCGGATTTAGAGATGGTACACGAATACGACCAGCAACCATCCCTAGAATTTTTAATTAAAGAATTGTATCAAACCGATTTTGGACGCTGTTATCTAGCAACTAAAACCTTACTAGAACTTTATCCCGAACAAGCACCAGAAGCCTTAATAGAAACTTATGCAGCAGAAGCCAGAAGCGATTATGGAGCGCATTATCACGTAGTTAAGCTCTTAGGTTGGCTCAAATATCAGCCAGGAAAATCTATAATACTCGAAGCCTTTAACAACACACAACCCCAATTTCAAAAATCCCGTGGGGCTGCTGCGATAGCACTTGCCAATTTAGGGGCGACAGATGCAATTCCCCTATTACAAGAAACTATTAAAAGCCGGATCTTTGATTTAAAATATGCTTCCCTATTAGCATTAGAACAGTTAGGAGCAAAAGAAAGCTGGTCTATGGTAGCAGAAGATCAAGACTTACTAATTAGACATAAGGTGGGGAATAGAGAGTAGGGATGAATTATGAGGGATGAGGAGTGAGGCGTGAAGTCTAGGTAGGAGGTCAGAGGTCTTCCCGCACCGAAGGAGACTTCACAACAAAGCCGATCTTCTGGCTAATTACCTAGATATATTAAGTCTCCTCCCGGGGGGAATTGGGGAATTGGGGAGAGTCGGGGACTGAGAGAAATACTGGTTGATGATAACTGATTACTGATAACTGATTACTTCCTCATCGCGAAGCGACGAGCGTTGGTCTCCTTCATCCTTTATCCTTCATCCTTCTGAGTCCTTCATCCTTCAGAACAATAGTTAAATGATTGGTTATCTCAAAGGAAAAATAATTCAAGTCAGTAAAAATCTGAGTAATCGCATTATTGCTGTTATCGAAGTCAATAACATTGGTTACGAAGTACAAATTACACCCCGTTTTTCTCGTCAATTAAAAACTGCGACAGAAACGGATATTAAAATTTTTACTCATCTGCAAATACAGGAAGATAGACAAGTATTATATGGCTTTCCTTCTGCTGCGGAAAGAGATTTATTTCGTCAATTAGTTAGTGTGAGTGGTATCGGGATGCAACTGGCGATCGCATTAATAGATACTCTTGGGATTTCTGACTTAGTAGGTGCAATTATTACTAGTAATATTCCTGCTTTAACTAAAACTCCTGGGGTGGGCAAAAAAACAGCAGAAAGAATTTCTTTGGAACTAAAAAATAAACTATCGAAATGGAAAGAAATTGCTGATATTTCTGTTGACATTTCCGATACAAAAACGAGTCTTGCTAGTCCAGAGTTATTAGAAGATTTAGAAATGACTTTACTAGCTTTAGGTTATACCGAAGAAGAAATCGAAGACGCGATCGCAGCTATTAGTCAAGACCAACAAATAGTCAAAAATCCTAATGTGGAAGAATGGATTAGAGGGGCGATCGCTTGGTTAAGTGGTGAGTAATTAAAAATAAAGGAGTTTCTAACTATGTTACTCGACCTACTGAACCAGGTCGAACTTATCGCCGACATAGTAATTTTTCTATTGGTTTGCATGGTCAAAACTGAGTGGATTCAATTGCCTTTTTCCAAGATATTGTTAAAGAATTACTCCGTACATCGGGGACTTCTTAGAGCGTCAGTTTAAACATTTATCGGTGAGGGAAAAGGAGGTAATATATTGGAGATGATACTCGCTCAAGACTCCAATTATTTAGAGAAAAATTAGAGTGCATAATGTCGTGAACAGCGTCGGTCGTGTAAGAAAAGAGCTTAACAATCGGTACCTAAACTTTAACTGTAATGAGTATGAACAGAAGCGCTCAAATCGCCAATATTATTGAGAAACGCCAACCTTTGGCCAATAAAATTGAAGAGGTAAAAGTAAATTTAAACTCTCTTTCCTCTAGACTTAGCTATCTAGAAGATTATCGCCAACAGCTACTGAGCAAGGTTGATGAACCAACCATAACTGGACGCTTAAAGGAAATTGATTTTTCCAAGATTCAGCAGAATATTGCATCTGAGTTACAACTACTGGATAAGCTCAAAACTCGTTTCTCGCGAGATACTCTTAACATCGGTGTTATTGGTCGAGCAAGACAGGGTAAGAGTCGTTTATTACAAAGTTTAACTGGATTGACCGCAGCAGAAATTCCTGATGGTAGTGGTCAACACTGCACGGGGGTTCGCAGCACAATTCACCATAACCCAAATGTTGAAACCTATGGTGAGGTCTTGTTCTATACAGACCGTACTTTTATGGATGAGGTTATTGCTCCTTACTATGAGCAGTTAAAATTGGGTACTCAACCAATTAATATCGATGATTTTGCCAGAAAAGACCTACCTTCGCTACCGAACGACCTTAAGGGTGCAGAGGTTAATGCCAAATATGAACATCTACGCGGATATCATGAGAATGTAGATCAATATCGTCTACTGTTGCAGACATCTTCCCCACGCCTGATCAAGAAAGAAGAGATTCGAGAATATGTAGCGCAAGAGAACCTCCAAGGGGAGCGCATTTATTTCAACTATCTGGCAGTTCGAGAGGTCAAAATTATTTGTAACTTTCCCAAGGATGATCTGGGAAAGATTGCTTTAGTTGATATGCCGGGATTAGGAGATACAGGAATTGGTGATGAAAAGAGGATGGTAAAAACCATTGGTGAGGATATTGATGCGGTGCTATTTGTCCGTATGCCAAAGAGTACAGGGGACTTTTGGGGAGACGTTGATGTGCAACTGTACGACACAGCCTATAGAGCTTTGAACGATCTGCCTCTCCCACTATGGTCTTTTATGATTCTCAACAAACTGAGTGATGAGAGTAACTTAAAACTCTGCGAACAATTGAAAACCGACATTACCAACAAACATATCAATGTTGCAGACTGTGTAATAGCTAACTGCGCTGAAGCTCAAGATGCTAACGATAAGGTTTTAGATCCGATTCTTAACTACTTAGCTAACAAAATTACTGACCTAGATCGGCAATATGCCTCTGCTTGTCAGGATCGACTCAAGCAACTCCAAACATCAGTGGTGGCTGAGTTAAAGAAATCCCGAAACGCATTAGGACAAGCACAAGAGTCTGTAGAAATGGGTGAATTTCTACGATTATTTAAACGGCTTTGGACAAATTTGACAAGCGGTCTTGAAAAACTACTCAAAAAACTGAGTAACCAAATTAATGAACAGGATCGAGACTTTAAAAAATCCGTAGATGAGGCTATTCAAAAATGTTACAACGATACTAAAATCCCGTCATCTTTGGAAGAAATTGATGAAAGGCGTAATAGTCGAGGTAGTTTTGATAGTGCCTATAGCGATTACCTAAATGAAATTCGCGCTCACCTATCACAACATTTCTTATCTCTAGATGATGGTTTGAAAAGTTCCTTAGATCGGGTGAAATCTCTGGTAGTAGAAGTCTTAACTGAACCTGAAAAGGTAAATTTAGGAGGTATTACAGAAGCAAAAGGCTCTAATTTTCTTGGAGCGATGGCTAAACTACTACCTGATGAAATTTTAGAAGGTCAAGCCAGTAGATTAAAATTTGGATTCCAAATGCTCTCTGAGTTTCAGCTTTCTTATCGAGGGACTATCCAACATAGAATTCGTCAGTGTCTTGATGGATTGACTCCTGATAGGACTACTCTAAAGCTTTCTAAATCTCCCAATTCACAGCAAATCAAAAGCAATCTTGAAGCACTTCATGCTGAAGCTGTTTTTCAATGCGAGACTGCCTTAGAAGAATTTCTTTCCGAACCTTCTCAAGCAGCTTTTGCCATAGTAGAAGAATTTCTTGACCGTGTACTTCGTGCTGAAGAAGTCGAAGATGAGTGGCAAACCTTTCTTTACCAAGAACGATCTTTAATCTGGCCTGAGAAATTTGAGCTACTGGGTGAACGTTCTAGACTGCGCCAAGAGTGGCTAGATGCAGTAGAAAAGGCTACAAAAGCAAATCAGCAAGAGTTGGTGTCATTATTCAAGTAACACAGCAAGGAGAACCAAATGCCCAAAGAACTTAAAGTCACAATGCTAGGACATAGAGGTGTAGGGAAGACCAGTGTTTTAACTGCTATGTATGAGCAGTTCTATGATAGGTTTGAGGAAGCGGATTTGCAACTGACTCCCGATCCTGAAAGTTCCGCACTTCTGCAAGAGCGTTTAGGAGAGCTAAAAGGTCTGCTTAACGATTTTGAAGCGACGGGAGGATTGGAAGGAACAGAGAATCCCCAATCTTTTAATTTTGGTCTAGGGAAGATTGGTGCCAAACCATCTTTACAACTGACTTTTCAAGATTTTCCTGGGGGCTACCTGGATGATAAGGATGGGGAATTTCTCAAAAAGGTAATGCGTGAATGTGTTGCAGTTCTGATTGCTATTGACGCTCCTGCACTCATGGAAGCCAAAGGCAAATGGCATGAGTTGATGAATAGACCCAAGCAGATTTGCGATATTTTTAGAAGAAGCTATGGAAATTTAAAAGAACCTAGGCTCGTTATCCTTGTTCCTGTTCGTTGTGAGAAATATTTACAAAACGAAGAAGATGCTAAAAAGTTACTATACTGCATCAAAGACCAATATGCTGAACTATTTGGGTTCTTCAAAAGCGAAAATTTGCTTACTAAGATTGCCTGCGTAATCACACCTGTTCAAACTGTAGGAACTGTGATCTTCAATAATATTAGAGTAGAGAATCAAAGACCGCGTTTTTACTTTCGCAAAATCAGTCATGATGCTCAATATCTTCCAAAAGATAGCGATCAGCCGTTACGCTATCTTTTGAGTTTCCTCCTAAAACTTCATTACGATACGAAATGGGGACCATTAAATCCTATTCGTCGTTGGCTAGGTTGGGATAAATTTCTTTTAAAAGCTGCTAGAAAATCTGCTGATAAATGCAAATCAGCTGGTGGATTCGCAATCATACAAGGCCAAGATAGATTTGAGATTAATAAATAGGAGTTAGCAATGAAAATTTATGTTCAAAGTGCGGGTTTTTCTCAAGAACAGGATTACTCTTGGCAAGAAATTATCAAAGATGAACAAAAGCAAATCGATGAACCAGATTGGGTTAAAGAAAAGAAAGTCTTGCTCCAAACTGAAGCTCATTCGATCTTTTTAGGGCGTGAAAGTAATAACTTAATTTTACTTGTCACAGGAATGAAAGCAAGCAAACGTAAAGATTATCGTGGTCGCACTATACGCAACTCTATAGCGTTGATTGCTCAAGACAATGAAGATAATGAGCAAAAAATACGAGGAATTACTGTACTTGCATTAGAGGGAAAGCTAGAAAATGACATTGACAGTGCTATTAAGGAAGGAGGGGAATACGGATTTGAAGTTTCTTATGAAACAATCGACAATCTTATTAAAGCTTCGCTTCAAACCAAGAACTCCACTGGAACGAAGCCTGTAATGATAGGAAAAAACTCAGAAGATAATAGAAAAATTATTGCTGATGAACTCAAAGAATATCGTCTACCTCAGAAAACCAGTGCTTATGCTTCAGAAGCATTAGTAGTTGTCACTGGAATTAAGAAAGAAGATGATCTCAAAAAAGCAGGAGTTTGGCGGGCATTATCGACTCTTATAGAGAAAGAACAGCTTACGAAGTATGAGACCCCAAATCAAGTTCAAAAATTTTTTCCAAGCTCTCAAGAAAATAGAAAAGCAAATGTAAAATTGATCATAACATTGATGATTTCTATGGGAGTAATTGGGCTAATTGCTGTATGGCTTTTTAGTAATCCAATGAAATTAGGATACAATAATCCTGCTCCAACCACTGTTTTTTTAGCTGCTATTAGCCCTGGTGGTCAGTATTTTGTAACTACCGATCCTCATGGTAAAGTACTAGTGCAGAATACCCAAGATAAAACTAATAATACCATTGAAAATAATGCTCCTGTCAAATCAGTTGCAATTAGCTCTGATGGAAGTTATGTAGTTACTGGGGATGATACTGGAAACGTGCAATTGTGGGATGTAATTAGCAAAAAAAAAATTGACTTAATAACTAATAATGAAAATGTCAATCCCAAACATGAAAAAGCAGTTTTATCACTGGGCATTAATGCTTATGAGAATAAGATAAAAATAGTTAGTGGTGGTGATGATGGGCAAGTGCTGTTGTGGAACGTAAATGTCAAGGACGGTAAGGCCGAAGTTAGCATCGAAAAGTTATATCCATGATTAATCTACTTCCTCCTAGCGCTCCGCTACCCTATAATTTATCTCATGAAATTTATTGGGGTTGATTTTGGTTGGATATCTGGTGCAAGTGGTTTATGTTGTCTAAAATGGCAAGATAATAAACTACAGATATTAGATATTACTACCAAGCTAGAAATAGCAACAATTTATAATTGGATAGATCGATGGATAGCGCAAAAAGAGCCAGCCTTAATTGCTGTTGACGCACCAACCATTATTCCTAATCAAACAGGAATGAGAGTACCAGATAAGCTTTCTCATAAATATTTTGGTCGCTATCATGCTGGTTGTTATCCTGCTAACTTGAATCGTCCTTTTGCCGAGCGTACCGTTAGTTTTGGTGATACTTTATATAGTAAAGGATTTATCCACGCTCCTACTATTACAGCCCAAAAACTAGGAAGATATCAGATAGAAGTATTCCCCCATCCAGCCATAGTTAATCTATTTAGTTTAGATAGAATTCTCAAATATAAAAAAGGAAAATTAGCAGACAAAAAAGCTGAACTGCAAAAATTGTCTGACTATATTACTAGTATTTTGCCCAAACTACAACCAAGCTTAAACTTAGAATCTGCCGTTAGTTTGCCTCTAATTCCCCATAGAGCAACTACTAAAGAAGTGAACTACCCGCGATAAATCGCGAGCTTCTAGCTTCCCTGAAGTTATTTGACTTCAACAGCGTGATTGGATATGCTCTCTAGCCGAGAGCATCCCTCACGCTCAATCGGGGATTGCCTCAACAGCGCGGTTGGATATGCTCTCTAACCGAGAGTGCGACCCGTTTCAGCCTAACTACAAGCAGTAATACGCTTGAGGAACGCTGAGGGTATTTTCTTGGTACAGAAAATACCCTCAGCGTTCCTCAAGCGTATTACTGCTTGTAGTTAGGCTGAAACGGGTCGCACTCTCGGTGAGAGAGCATATCCAACCGCGCTGTTGAGGCAATCCCCG
>JAAUYH010119371.1_pt1 | contig 17521 bp, 14 predicted proteins | sample 7278061 | NCBI WGS metagenome assembly JAAUYH01 (sample SAMN14350203, study PRJNA611818) | marine sediment metagenome | isolation source: surface marine sediment (0.6m) | place: French Polynesia: Moorea | collected 2018-08 | reverse complement strand
TTTATCTACTAGTAGAATTTTTCGACCTCTCTCAGCAACAAAAGTGTGCCTACAACGATAGTTATGCGTACTAGAATTTCTTTTCAAACACTATTCAAGCTTTTTTCGAAGGGAACTATAGACCGAATTATTCCTCACCACTGCTCTAACATTGAGCAAACTGGTCTATGATTTCGCCTCTTTCAATAACTTCGATATTGGAATTTGACTTGGTTTCGAGACTTATTTCTTGGAGTAAAGTGGTCATATTAGTAATCTCTACAGATTCATTTGTATTGTTCGCGGACCAATAGAAATTAGTCAAATTTGTTTCATACAGACGAGGTAGACAAGATGCCTTGATCCAACATTTGCCAATTGATTTTTCATCAACTTCATCCTATGATACTTTAGATAAAGCACAAACATCCCATATATAGGAGTCATAGCCTTCTAATAGTCTATTTGGTCCAAGACACCTTCCATCGTTTTCTTTCCTTCTTTTTTGAATTGTCAAGACATTACTGAGTATGTATCGTAGTGTTCTCTTTCAATATCCTATCTTCCACTGTCTTATTATCCACATATCCATCGGTTGAAGGATAGAGGTACCATTTGCAGGTAAAGGTATAATATTCAATCGATCAGGCTTAGTCACTTTTCCATGTGAAATCACATTGTCGACAATTAATTCAATCTTGTCTAACTTGAGATTCAATACATGCTGCAAAAATAATTCGTCAAGCCACTTTTGGCACATATGCTTCTTTGACCAAGCTTTTTTTGTTGTAATAGTAGCAAGGTGGCTTGTTTTTTTGAATGCTCGAGGATTCTTTGATGTTTCAATCAGTGTGAGGGGAAACTTTTGACTTTCATCATCATTAGTACAAATGAAAGCAGTAAATCTGTCTTTCGCCTTCATTTTTTGCGTGCCTCCGATATTCTTAGTACCTTCAAACTCTGTTACATAAGTTTGTTTAGGCAAAAGCTTGTAGTATAAAGCTGTTTCATCAACGTTGTAAATCTCATGCAGTTCGTAAGATCTTAGTGTTTCAGGTATTTTAGACATTCGATCCTTAGATTCATGAACTGCTGCACTCCCAGCCTGACCACAAAGAACTTTAGATATCAAATTGTTCCGTGACACAAATCGACTGCACTATCCATCTTATGCCTTAAATTGCAGTAGTTGAGCCTTTATGTCATTTTGGAGCGCTTTGTCTTCGACTAATTTGTCTCGTATAGTCAATGCTTGTACATTGAGGATATCTGTAGTTACTGGGAATTGAAGTAAACGAGAATTATTTACAAATTTCATAGCTTTGTCGTCAACTAGCTTGTAATATCCTGTGCTATAGGCCTTTCTGGTATGCATCTTCTTAACGATTCCGAGTTCTTTCATTTTAGAAGGACCGGATTTTTTCCACTTACAAAACTTGGCGATACACCGAAAGCAAGAACAATTTCATCAAAAGAACTGCCATCATTCAGCATAGATAGAATGCGGCCTTTCTCTTCGTACGTAGCCTCTTTCTTCTGTTGGATGTCGACATGATGGATCTCCTCTTTCTTCTCCTTGAGATCGATTACGGAACTTCTAGCAATAAGAGTAGGCCACTGTACAAAAATTCGTCGCATTATTCTATGATGATCAGTTAGTCCTTTTCTGAAAACCTTAGTGTGACTAAACTGAGCTTCGACCTGTACTTGCTCGGACATCCTTAATACGCAATTACTCGACCTTTTCGATATAGATGTGTAGAGTACGTAATTACTTCGTCTTTCTCGCAAGCACTAAATTAATTTCAATGTGCATGAAGCCTCGTCTATTCTGATGTTCTGAAAGTTATCGAATACTCTACAACACTCGTGATGTGCAATACAATGTGTAAATTCACTAACTCCTTAAAGATGAAAAGCGTATCAATGATTACCACTCTATTTAGCACCGCAACACCAACGATGGACAGCAATCACGTCAATCAAGTTCTAATGCCACTCCCAGAACGTTCTACTGACCGCGACCATATCTGTCTCTCTTTTCTCCTACGCAAGAAGTTATATCTAATAAGGAAGCTGGCGCTGAGAGCCCAATATTCGATTTTTATTACAACTTGAGTGCGTCTAAGGCGATTGTAAAGATGACAACTTTACTCCAGCCGAGTTTCGTAAGTTGAACGATACCCTTCATGCGACTATCATGACCAACTAAAACAATGGAAGGAAAGGAAGTGTGCTTTCAAGGCAATGAATGCTTTTACTACGACACTGGTCGTTTTAGAACACAATTCAAGCTGGGATCGGCCTGCTAAATCTTTCTCTGTCATCTGCTTACGTTCATGAGATTGATGACAAGCTTCATTAAGAAGACTGTTGATGTGTGTGCTATGGGCTTTGTCACTCGTGTTCGAAAACAATAAGCAATATCGGGACTGCGCGAACAAAAAGCAGTGATTGAATCGTTTCAGCTCGCCGTGGAAGCGATTTATGTAACGTTGTTAACCCTCAGGAAGCGTGCACGAAAGAAATATTTACTTTTTGGCAACCACAAACCCTAAAGCTTCAAAGTCGAAGTAGCAGTTAAAACTTATGATATCGCTCCAGAATTTAGCCAGTATTATTTTTTGTCTGTTCCTGACATCAACATCATGTTCTGCAGAACAGCGAAAAATCAAAAACGACTGCTGAAGAAAAAAGATGATGAAGAGGTCAAAAATGAAAATTAGCTACGGGAGAAGTATCCGGAGTATTGGCCACTGCTCGCATACAAAGGCTAGGGAGGTGCTGATGAGTTTCTGTGGTGCGTCGCACGTTGAAAGAAGCCGAAGAGATGAGTGCTCAGCAGAGAAGAGATTGAGTTCAACACGAAGCATTCGTCTAATAGAATCCTTCCCGAGAATTATTGCGTAAGAATGGGACAGCTTTGGTCTTCACTGCCATCGAAGTATTTATGGTCAGAAAGCATATTTGATTTATTCTTCGCTATAGGAATTGCATTCGACAAGTTCCATATTTTCATGCACAAGCTACGGGACGATGATAATGAGGAGATCATTCGTTATGAGAATCGAATGAATTTTCTTGTAAAGGAAGGAAGAGAAAGAGTTCAGCGCAGCAGTTGAAGTATCACATGAAGATAAAGCGTCACCTGGAAATTAACTACCGAGGAGATGATTCTACAGAAACGAGCGAGAGTGAGTGAAAATTTGGTTGGTGCTGGTCAAGTCTGAAGTGACTTGGTAATTCTGATGTTGTGCATGGTCTTGCGATTTCATTTCTAATAATTGTCGTTATCTAATTCAATAGAATTCAGTAAAGTCGAATGTTGGCTGTTGCAACAAAATCTAAGCCTTGGTACCGAAAAAGGCTTAGTGATTGCGCGAATACTCTGTATTTGCGCATTCTCACAGCTTTTAAGTTCAAGCTCTAGTATCGTCGAGTGTGTGTCAACCGAAATCGTTCAGTAGACCAACTGTGTGGTTTATCATCTCACTAGTAATATCTGTACACAATACGTACTTGGCTCTCTATATAATAGAATGCTTAGTATTTGCACATTCACTTCGTTATTACGCAATACGGCAATCTTCTAGTAATAGAAGTATAGAATACGCATTTCCTTGGTTCTAATCGCAAGCCTTATGTCAATATGTAAATAAACCCGTTAACTATGGGTTTCAAGAGGTTATCGAATACCTAGATGAAAATGTGCAATACGATCTGGTACTGCACTTATTGAAGAACTGTAGCGTATCGAAAGTCTTCACTCTATTCGCCACACCAAAAACGACAACAATGTACAGTAGTCGCGTACATGACGTCTTAATGCAATTTGTGGAACGTTCTACAGACCGTGAATATAAAATAATGCGCTATTCTTCGAAACGAGAAGTTGAATCAGATGAAGAAGAGATGCTGGAAGCTCTATATTTGATTCTTTCTACGTTTCTGCCGGATCTGAAGCAGTTGTGAAAGTGATTAGCTTCACTTCAGCCGATGTTCACAAACTGTACGACGTACTATATGGCACTATTGTTGCTAGCTGGAAAATGGGAGGGGCAGAAAGGTTTTGTACAAACTTATGAACGTCTCTTTCGTGACTATGGTAGTTATAAATCGCAGAACTAGGTGGAATTTCTATGCCAAATGCTTCGCTATCAATCCAGCTACATTCATGCGGTTGATAACTGGGTTTTTGAACTAGATTGTGGATAAGTTTCTCAAACATTTTGTCACACGTGTGGCAAAGCAGTCAACTATGACGGCTCTTGGTGAATGTGAAACATTGTTGAAGACTTTCCTCCACGCAGCGGATGCCATCGACGTGACTTTCCAAGAAGCGAACAGACCCACTGCAAATATGCAAGAAGGAAAGTTGTTTCTTTCCGGAAATCATAAGCTGTATGGTGCAAGGTCGAAGTTGCGATTCGACCGAATGAACTAGCATCGGCTTTAGCCGACACTACTCAGGTTCCGTCTCTGACATTAACATCATGGCTCACCGCACTTTGCAGCATCAAGAAAGATTTGAGAAGAAAGGAGAAGATGAAGAATTCAAAGGTGAATTTTTATTGAGTGAAAAGTATCCCTAACATTGGGTAGTCTTAGCAGACAAAGATTATAAAGGCGCAGATGAGTTTCTGTGTTGCGTAACACCTCACGAAAAGCACAGGTGAGGAGTTCTGAGCAATGACATGCTTGAATTCAACAAAAAACATTCTGCTGACAGAATGCTTATTGAAAACTATTTCGGCAGACTGGGTTAGCTGTAGTCAATTTGTTCAGCGAAGTATGTTTAGGCTGAAGAAACAGATGATTTTTTCTTTTCCCTTGGAGTGGCGTTCACAAATTTCCATGTATACAGGCACAAACTGCGTGACGATGATTCCGAGTGGTTCAATCGAAATTAATATCGAATGGATTCTCTTCGAAAAGAGAAGAAGAGGAAGTGGTCATAGCAACAGTCGAAGTATCGCTTCAAGAGAAAACTTCTTCTGGAAGTTAGCTATCGAAGAGCAAACATGACGGAAACTAGTGAAGAAGAGTAATATTTATCGTAGTCCTCGGTAGGCTGTGAGGTGACACGGTAATTGAGTTATCGTCCATGATCATGCGAATTTAGTGTGCTGCTTAGTATTTTCTCATGTCTATTAGAATTGAGTTCCGTAAAGTTGATTGTTGACCGACGTGACAGAAACACAGCTTTCATATCCTAAAAGATTGAGTGATTCCACAAATACTTAGTATTCGCGCAAATACTCAGCTTTTGAGTTCAAGCTCTAGCGGAATAAAAGAAATAGCGCGTAATTTACATAATATGTTATTTACGTAATCAAAGTTTACATGATTTAAAGCTATTACAAGAATAGCAGATATTGTTGTATGTAAATTGGAATAGGAAATTTAAGTGAGTCAAAAAGATGCATAAGAAGTCTAAAACCAAAATACGAATAGAACAGTTGAAATCCTTAAAAAAACACTGCAACAAAGAACTGCATGAAGAACGACAACTCGATCAAGTAAATAAAGAAACCTTGGAAACTTCGAGTTCTTTGGCCCTACCAAGAATAACATATCCGTCTTTCAAATATTTGATTGGAATTTTTCTAACGCTTTGTTATTTTCATAACTTTTTAGTCTACATTTTGAAGCTTCCCGGACAGTAACCAACATAGATCGAAAGAAAAATGGGAAGTTTAAAAATGTAAATCAAAAAGTCCTCAAAAATGGGATTACAATTAGCTTACAAATCAAATTGAAGTTCGGCAAGAAAAAGGAAATTGTGATGTAGAACTGTGTTTATTCATACTGTGTATAGAAAAAATTGGGGAACCAGAGAATTTTTGTCCTGTTATTCCGAAAAATTTGAAGAATCAATCTTCTCAAGGCATAGTAACCAATTCAAATAGACACAACATGAGGAGAAATCAGTAAGTTCAATAGTTGTTCTGAAAAAGATGAAATCTGGTCCTCTTAATTTTTGTGAAGCGAATAATCAGTTAACCGTAGTGATAATTCTAGAATAGTCAGAAATTGGTTGTTAAGCGAAGTGAATTTCTGGACTTACTGTCTGATTCGTTGGCCATTCGGGATCTTCAAATTTGCCATTTCAATTTTGTGACTCCGCTAGGATTCCAATATCGTGCAATATGTCTTAAAAAGACAGAAGATGCTGCAGAGATTCATGAAATTGAATAGTTCTGTTGAGTCCGTCTAAAACAGCTATGCCCCAGTCATTACCATTGTTTCCATAGTCTTCATTGGTGAGCGGAATGAGAACCACCTTGCATACGAGAAAGAGTAGTCCGAGTGACCCATTTATCTACTGATACTCATTTAGAGACATACTTGGGCAGGGCATTGGCAGCATCAATTCATCGTAGAGGATAATTTTCCTCATCAACCGCACAGTTCATTCTGGGCGATGCAAGCCAGTTCCCTTTTTGCGACCCTGGGATAGAAGAGAGAAACAAAAAATTAGGAGTCATAATCCCAATATCATACCTCGTTCTGTATACGCGCTGAGAGAATGCCTTGATATTCCAGACAAGCATGACGCTAAATCCTCTATTCACCAGATTTAATGATATAGAAGTGAAGCTTAGGTTCAATAGAATTCAGGAGATCACGTGAGTACCCTATCTCAGCAGCATTTGAACTTCAGGAAAATCAAATGTTACGGGCTTGTCGAATTCTTCTTGGAAGTTTTGAGCACATGAGCGTGCTCCAGACAATTTCCAAATAATGCAGGAAAGGTAATTTAAATCACGAACAAGAATTTTTTCTTTCAACAGCGAAACTGCTACTGCTGACGTTGCAACAGCAATGCCATTTTTCGCGCATCATTAGGTTTTATTTGGATTGCTCGATTTGTAAGAGTCTTCTCAGTGCCTCCGCTTGGATCTGAGAAATTAGCTAAACTTCGACTACTTGTGTGATGAAATTATTTAGTTACAGATGCAAAATGATCATCTGCCGTAATTTCTGGGAAAATATCATTCAAGATGGTCCCGAAAACTTGGCATTGACATTGATTAAATTCTCGTGTAGTAGATTCAAAATTCATTAAGTTGTTTGGCATCTTGGCTTATATATTTAGTCAAGATGGTTAGAGTCTAGCTTTTGAGAAGTTTTGGGGGCCCGAAAGTCTCCAAAATGTAACTAATACTCAATCTACGTAAAAATATTTGGATTTCATTCAAAACATGATTTTTAGCAAGCATTTCATGTAGTAAAGCTTTCAACTCCAGGCATAAATGGGCAGCCTTTCCGCGAAAATCCGCCTCGAAGCTGACTTTTGTTTCGTTCCAAATTCTCAGAACGTTGGGAGGTTTTCAATACGCCGAAAATACTGAAAATACTTGACGTAAGGGATCGAAGTTCAAATAAGAAGGATAATTCAGGCACCTGAGCCATTTTGTATCATCACGTAACAATCCCATAGCAAAGCATGTTTCAGAGATTATTAAGTAATCGGCGGCTTGAAGCGAACAAAGATCCAATCTTTAGCTCTCAACATGCTTGTTGAGCAGCAAGGATCTGAGAAATTACCTTCCTCCTGATAGGTAGATGTTGTATATTTTTCCTACAACTTTTTCGAAACGTTTCAACTAATAGCTCGCAGAGATGAGTATAGGCGATTGCTCGAAGCTTTGATTGGTTGCGTATTAGAATTGAAAGTCACTCAATCCCAAAACTTAGGAACAGTACACAAAGAAAAGCTGGTAGAGTCTTCGACAGTTAATCGAGACGTCGAAATCACATGTTCTTTCATACAGAAACCGAGAATAGAGCTTCATATGAACCTTCGTTTGCATTCTGCTCTTCGAATCGAGATATTTCTGTTTGGATATCAACTGCCTGAAGCTTGAAAAAAATCAGCGGATAAGCACATGGATCCTAAATTTGGCGTCACAGATTCGTGATATCCAATTTTTCTTTTTCATTCTTGTCAAGGATACTGTGGATTCTTAAAACGATGTTAATCTTTCCGTGTTGTTAACCAAAAACCAGCACAGCTTCTTCCAATTTTCCGGCAAATTTCACTCGAGAACTTGTCCAGGTTGGCTTTCTCATGTGCATTTGTCATGATTTTGACTTCATCAGGTATGCGATTCGATTGAATCAACTTACGCAAGGGCATGAAAGATTTCAATAAATTATTGTTCTGTACTTTCATTTCAGCCAAGGCTCGCGTTAGGGGTCTTCGGGTTCCTTTAGCCCCTGCTTTGTTACGTGTGCGAAGACAAAGCAACTTCAACACCGACGCTGCACCAAGAGGGATAAAACTCAGCAGATTTTAGGTCCCTGGTAATAAATGCGACTATCTCAGCACGTAATAAAAACGCTACTCAGAGAAGCTGTAGGTGGCACAGTGATGCCGACATGTGCCATTGTTCGCGTGGTTAGACAAATTTATGGTGTTTTCTGAATACTGCTTTTACACAATGAATTATGTAAGCTTAGGTCGAGGACGAGCGAACGTTTTTAATTGTACTTTTTCGTCCAAACTGCAGTGATATCTCGTAGAAAAATATGCCAGTTCTGTCGAAAGTGTGTAGATACGTGGCGCAATAAAGTTGACTGGTTTTCTGGTCCGAAATTGTCAATTATCACTGCCTGAAAGGTCACTACATCTTCCTCCGCAACATAATTCACCTATGATGCCTCTATTTACTGTGTTAAACTCAAATCACTTGAGGTTTGATTCAATTATTTTATCTACATACCAATTTCTGACAATGAAAGCCAGAAATTTTATTCTTGTTACATCCTACGTTGCCTTTACACCTGAATAGCATACTAGTGCGTGCTATTCTTAATCGCACTGTTCTTCCGAGTATCAATACTTACATGCATTAATTCGTGGTTTACTTGAGCACCAGTCAGGAATTATTGCCACCTGCCAATATCAGAGATCAGATACAATTAGACATCGAAAAGGCAAGTGTTTTTTTCCAACTGTCCAACACTGTTGAGTGTTAGTTACTTCATCAAAGCTGCACTCAAAAAGCAATACAATTAAAATTCTAAATTGTTTCTTCTGTCAAAAATGTAGTCGATAGTTTCAAGCCTACCTATAGTGCTTTCGCGTAGTTTCTAAAAGATCTTACAAGCCACCACGCAGTACTTCTTGTCATCCCTTAGGTTTTCAGTTGTGCGGCATATCATTCGTGGAAAATATAAGAATTTGTGGCTATGATCTATGAATTGTAGGTGTATAGGTGAAAATTCGATGAGTTAGAATCATAAAGCCTGTTTTAGCTAGATCAAATCACTTCGTTGTATCGATTTCACTTTGGATAAACTGAATAGGGCAGTGACGATTAAATAATTCATTTTTCAACCGTGTAAATTACAGCATATTACCTTCATACTCCATTCCGGGTGGCGCAAAGTTGACTCAGGGTGAACTGACACCTACTTTCTGGTTTTCATAATTTCACATGCTTTCCGCAAAACTCACCTTGCTTCGTTTCTTTGTAGCACGTGTAAATAGTCTAATCTAATTGACACCGCCATGTATACGCTAGGTTGTATCTTATCATGCATAACGTTTTGCACCTTTGCTCAATGTTCATATTCGCAAGTTTCATGATGCAATAAATAAAACAAATTCATAAACAATTGATTCAGCAATTCTGAGCAGGTCATATAAAACATATTCTTAGTTAAGATATAAGTTGCTAGAGGTGATGAATATAATACGGAATGAACTTAAAAGTAAGAATGCCGGATATTTACCGGACACCAGCCTCTCATTCATTCCGAGTCTATCAATTGAGCTTGAATTTAACATGCATATACTCAATACTGCTTTGCTTTCATCTCAGTGTTCCATCTAATGAATGTATCATGTTGCTTCTGCAAACAGCGCTTTATGGTGTCGCGACCGCATCACAGCCCTCTGCGGAGCCGTTTCTGAAAATTTTCCAGTGTTAACAATGCTTGCAAAAATATTTGAGTACAGATGCTAGACTTAGAAATATAGTTCATGGAAAAGTTGCAAAATTTCCTACTCGAAGGGAAACCGTAGAAAAGATCTGACGGCTCTTCTATTAGTATAAATCAGTACGAAGCAAAAAGATTCGCACTATTGTAAATGATAAAAAGAAGAAAATTGATGGCTAAGAAGAGGGCTAAATAAATAAATATAGAAACGAAGATAAAAAGAAATGATAGAACGTGAAGTAAACATTGATAGTGCCCTGGACTTCCATTCCCAGGGTTGCAATTCGAATTTTCGGCTTATGTTTTGATGAGCTATTCCATGATCCTTTGTTAAATTCGTAAGACCCAATGATCATCAGACCGAAGTGTGTGCTATCTGAGTTGAAGACTTAAAAATATATAACTCAGAGTCACGAATAATTAGTGTGTTCTGCAGCTCAGATACAAGAAACAATTTCTGGTGCTGCCATAGTGAATGTTACTTACCTATCGTAGGAGCCACGTAGGAGCATCTAATTCAATGGTTGTTTCATATGTTCTATTTTATGACTTCAATGCTGGCGTACAGTTTGTGAAGGAGGAGTAAACTTAAATCTACCGGAATTCGATTCATAGTAGCCTAAGAAAGACTATTCGGTAGAATTATTCCGTGGGCATCCTTTTGTGATAACACCCGTAGATAATGCAATTCTTCTTGCTCAAGGAATTCACCGCGAAGCCGAAAAAGTTTTTACCAAATCAGAGCCACAAAGAACTGAAATATTAACATCCATTAGTGCTTCTGGTTGCCAATTCTCCCGGCGTATTATGCATAGACTAGTGCGAAAAAATAAGTACTGCACTGTTGGCATGAATTTCTTGCTCCAGGATCAAACAGGAACTCAAGTCAGTAAAATAAAACGGTAAATTTACGAAATTTGTGATGAGTCTTAATCAATATGTTTTCAACTTGCGTTGAAAACAGACTACTATAGGAATTTCTAGTATAGTTCTATGTGTAATTTGGATAAGCCACTAGATCTGAGCGCCCCGTTTGTCAGTAAATTCATGATCAATTCAGTTCTCCAGATTTGTCTTGTGGCAATAAAGAAAGCAATTCAAAGTGATCAAATATTGTTCTGAAACATTCACAGACCATGCTGACACTTTTAAATTTTCTTTCATACGAAAAGCTGGCATTGAACGTGTGATCATTCTCTAGCCCAGGGACAACCAATTTCCGTTTACTTATTCGATAACAAATTTTAGATATTAGGAACCAAGTGATTTGACCAGAAGAGTTTTGCCGACTCAGAATAAATTTCCGGTGTCTCATTGCAATCGTGCATCAGAAAAGAAGCCTTCGTTCTGGAAAACGTAGGATATTCGTACAGCTTCGTTTGTTCGTAAAAATGTGTTGCTCATTCACAAAGCAAACTTTAACTTTCCGTACTGCATTCTAGACAACTTCCCTAACAGATGAATTGTATCAAGAATAAGTAAAAAAATATGTGATGTGTCGGTCTATTTCAGTAGCAGAAATGTTGCACATTTACTCGAGAACTAGTTTTGATTTCTACGACCTTTCAATAGCCATTGCTCAGGATTCGAATTATTCTTATCCATACGCTATCTCTGCTCCGTGACATTTAAGCCCATCTGAATCACGATGTGTATGAGATTGACGCTACTGTTTACACGCTGCTTTTATTTTGAGACCCGATATGTTAATTCTAATATCGAAAGATTCAAAGCCTGTTTCCCAAACTAGTCAAGCGAACTCGTTGAAGTCACTGATTGATCACAAGTCTCTCGGAATAACTGATTGATTCTGGGCAACCTTTTTTCCAATTCCAAACCATTTGAGCCAATGTACTTTCTGGATACGTTTACGGTAGACTCTACTCCAAACTAAGTTAGGTATGCTGTTGTCCGGCGTGCGGTGGATGCAATCCAATTAACCGAGAGTCAAACCTAAATTTTGGAATATAGATCCTGGTTCGACAGCATTTTCGTAGTTTCAATACCCAAACAGGCTTTTGTAAGTCTTTTATTTTAAACTCTAGTATCCATTTTTCGGTTAGTACTTAGCCTAAATGAATATTTGCGAGCAAGCTAGAGAAATCTTGGCCTAGATCTCGGCACCTGAACGGTATTGATCGGATTCCGATTCGAAATAGAAGACGAGCCTAACCATTCTGATTCTTTCCGATTGGGTTAGCCATCTCGCTTCAACCGAACTTTGGTACCTGCAAAGTGAAGCTAGCACACTTTGGTTGTATTTGTCAATGGAATCCTGCACTGCAGCTGTTCTAAACTTATTCGGGCTTTTTTTACACAGCACTCAAGCGATTTATGTCTCACTCACATTCTGCAAAACGTAAAGCTCACTGTATAGTCCTGGTACAGGTATTGTGATAATCACAATGGACACTGAAACACGACGTCGAAGGCAGTGCTACTCTCAATAGGACTGGAATGCACCACTGATTACTCTGTCATTTAGTACATCTTCCGTAGGACAGCATGAAATAATTTTGCAGGGTTTGTAAGTCAAATCATTCGGTTTCATGTTCTACCAAAATATTGCCGCTAATTCAAGAAACAATCCATCCCCATCAACTAATTTTACTACTTACGAACTGTTTGTTCCAGATAGTATTCACAATTTTTCCGGTCATCCTGTCGGAAAAGGGGATCAGCATACTTTTTGTGACTCCAGTTATCAAACAATCAGCGAGAACTTAACTACTATACGTCTTTATTTCATGCTAACCGAAAAATTCGCAAATATTAATCGTTCTTGCGTATTCAAGGTGGAATAAAGCGGCAAAGATCGCTTTTATGAGACTTTAAATCATTTTTTCCGTGTGTTCTATTTGAAAATGAAAACGAAACTTCCTTATTCTCATTCTAAATCTAGCACATATGGTTGACTTTCTGCCTATCTCTCTATCGATCATTCTTCGTCATGTCTCTATTGCCCATAATATTTTCACTCAGTGTTGCCCGATTTGGGCTGTACAGGATCTTGCTATTGACTTACCATCTCGCTTGATTTGACTAGTCACCTAAAGTGCCAATGTAATTTGAAGTTCCTTAAAGAATTTTAGTCCAATTTTTCGACTTCATCTAGTTATTTCTTGATATTTTTTGCTGATCGAAGCTCGAGCACAAATAGAGCTTCCATTATAAACTATAATCAATGCATCAGAATACTTGATTGATTTTTATTTGTATATTTTCAATGTTCTGTAGACATTAGACGGCTCAAATAAAGGCAGCTTTATTGCTTATTCTAGATTATCCTACAGAAACGCACATATTATTCACTTTGTACAGGATAGCTGCTGAAGCTTAGTTTTACAGTATCATTCCCGCTATTTTATGTTATTGAATCTTGTAGATACCTTCGGCATGGCCCTGAAGACGAAGAAACTGCAATATTCATTCCAGACATTACGCACGAATCAATACGTTAAATATTCGTATTTGTGATGCTTAGAACAAATGGCGAAACGATGATCGCTCAACTTTTAGTGTTTTCAGAAATATCAAAAGTACATCGAATCTACGAACAAACACAAATTTTTTTCAAAAACATGAAACAGCTTCCGCTGTTCAAGGAGAGTCCGAATTCAATATGAATATCACTGAAATTAAATTATAATATAATTGATATCAAAATCATCCTGATAAGTCAGCTGGTCAGGCGTCTAGGATGAATTTCCCCAATGACTGCATTTTTCGTATAAATGATTCAATAGACAAGGAGAAAGCAAGAATTTGGAGTACTGAGTGTCCAACGGTAAACAATCCCGCCACTGTGAATAGCCATAGTGTCATGCAACGGTGCACTATGCCATAAGGGCGAATCATAGGCTACTATTTGCTTGAGAAGGAGAATGTCACGGTATAGCTATAGAAATATGCTCATTCATTCTGCGTTTCCTCAAGTGATGACACTAAACATTTTATGTATACAGGCGGACCGGATCAGGGTTGATTACAGGCCGTCTCTACGATGCGGTTTTCCCTTTTCAAATGGTAAAGGTTAATCAATTGATAAATTTTCAGAGAGATGGACTAGTTCGGTTCCAATCATCCAAATATTACAGCGTTAAACTGTCCGGATTCAATCAAATTTCGGCAACAAACGACATGCCAACATTAAGAAAAACATGAGTATATGAAATCGTAGGAGAATCCGTTGAAGTTTTTGGAGCAGTGTTGAGGAAACGTACATAAGTTTTGAACTGTTTGATATAGAAGCATTCAACAAAAATGCACGTCCACGGTCCAAACACTTTGACCAATACTTTTTGCTGTGTTACAATACAGTACGTGGTCAGCAGGCTGACTTGTATGTCGGTATATGAAGAACGGCGAATTTGTCACAGACAAATCAGTATTTTTCTTTTGGACTGTACAGGTCGGGACTACTAAGCTACAGTGCCATAGTATGTGACACGCTCATAAAAGATCAAGCACCAACGTTTTCAAACGCACTCTTTCATGCGCAGCTTAACATAAAGTGCCGTAATCAACAGTTTTAGCAATGGCATACGACATGAGACCCCTCTCTGTTCAAGTTATAGTTTAAAGCCAGTAACTGATTAGCAACTACCCTAGCTAATTGCTACTTACTTAATCGTTTTGAACGAAAGTAACGCGAGCAGGAGTATTACAGTTCGAAAGCTACACCAGCCAGACGCATAGTAGCGATGACGGTAGGCGGAGTCGGAAATATTCCAGAAATATCTAACTAGTGTCTACCAATTATCGCCTCAAAAAGGAAAGTCGTCAACACCACGGCTTACAATCAATCTTACTATAATTTCTCAACAACATCCAAACAAGGGCTTGAGACCTCGTTGTATTTGGAAGGATTAATCGAACCAAAGCTACGACACCCAATGTTATGGTAGGTATGTAGTTACGGCCTATTAGCCAAAACTCATTGACCGAATTGGGCCATGGTGTTTGTGTTAACGAGAATGTAGATTCAAATGGATGCTTGAAAAATGATGAAAAGTTTTGTAGATGGACTGCACCTGAAAGTGAACAGTACATATCTTTATATCTTAACTGTACGTTGCAAATAGTGACAAGAAACTGAAGCGGAATACTGCTCCTAATTGAAGATCCAGCTCTTGCTGAAGCTTAAAAATAGGGAGAACTATTAAACCTCCAATTTCGTGAAATATCAAATATCTTTGGGTTTATTTCCAAAGATTTTCACTGTTGCCTGCAATAGCGCTGCTGGAATTGCTACGATAGCCAATTCTTTAGTAAGCCCTGGCCTTTACAAGCCTGATGCAACTTAGGTGTGCTGCTCAACCCATTTTATGAATAAAGCGATGAAACAACCAATCATGTTTTGCAACCATGAAAGCTAAGTACGATTCGTCACCGCATATTTTCGAGCAATGCAAAGGATTCAGGAAGAAGAAAAACCGGAGGTGTAATCAGTTACTTGCAGACGGTTACACGCAGATTTAGTAGACTGAGAATAGATTCGGAACGTATTTTTAAGTTGCTGTGCTGTTTTTGAAGTCAGCGCCTTTCGTTCATGGTATTTCTCATCCATGTAATAGGAAAAACGTGCGTAGACAACCGACACAGGTGAGAAAATCACCGGATTTATGGGAGTATAGTCGTTTTACGATGCACAAAGGATTATCATGGAATGTGTGGATGGTTTCGAATTAACTTGGCAATCAACCTTTACATATCGCTACAATGATTTATAAAGCTATTTAACATCTAGATTGTATGTCCAAAGGCGGACAAGCTTGGAGAATATGCGTAAATGGAATTGTCATAAAATCCAGCTCAGTTATTACTATACGTCGGAACTGAGCCTTTACTCTCTTCATTTGCCTGGCTGTTATCTTAATCCGCATTTCCTTGGTAAGAAGTTTGTTGCAGATATGCCTATGCGGAATGAAATACACCTGAAAGCAGAACAAAAGACACAAAAACTCTGGAGCGTCTCAATTCTGAATTTTTCCACCCTCGGAATTTCTGAACCGGAATGAAACCAATGTTTCCAAGGATCGAAATAACTTCAACGAGGCCGCGCAATACTAGCAACAACAAGTGCTCATTAAGTTCGCGCGAAGTCGAGGATTCTGAAGCACAAACTTCTATGACAATGAAAGAAATTTCAACATACATTATGAAGAGCTTGAGCAATCTGAAAAAGCAGCAAATAGTTTCTTGAATATGAGTTCGCAGTTATGCGCTATTTGGTATCAGGAACAATCCTATTATCTAGAACAATTTCCGATCGCATTTCATGTTCTTTTTGTATCAGTCTCTTCTTCTTCAAGCAAAATATTATATCCAACAACTGTTCTCGTATCTCCACCAATAGACTAGAAGATATCATCGTCATCCGAGCACCAAGTGAGATGTCAAGAGTCCAAGTGCTGCTGTCATCATCATTTTCTGTATACTTCGTGACTACTGATTGTCTAACTGCTGTCTATTACCATTAAGTCGAAATAAACAAAATTGCTTCTTCAAGAGCTTATTGTAATATCTCTACATTCTGTAGGATATTTACTTATGTCTAGTCCACCGTACACTCTATCCTAGAGAAAAAATCGATTGACTCGGTAAACCCGAACTTTTTGGACCATCGTTTTGGACCATAAACAAAAATGTGGACAAATGAAGCTAGAAACCAAATTGCGGAGCGAAATCAGAGACAGAAATGAACTACAAAGTGGAGTAACACGTATAAATTGTGCATGTTGCGCCTGTTTCTCGGTGAACATCAAAAATTTTCCTTCTAAATACCAACATATTTTCTTTTTATACCGTCAACAATCCTAATAACACTGGGAACATGAAACCGAATCGCTATTGCGAATTATATGCGGTTTATTCGTATATTAAGAAAATAAAATAGTCTATTAGGTATTTCCTGCCCTTGCATACGGGTAGAATTTTTTAAAGCAGCGTCAATAATCATCATGCCTCAGCGATGCCGCATATTTCCGTTTTTAAATTCAATTCCGACCAATTTCAGTATATACATCAAGTTACATACCACGCATATTTAAAATATAGCCCATTCGTATCAGTAATGAATTCACGACCTCGTTTTGGAAGATTTTGCTTAAGATGAAGTTTCGGAATGTCATTTAGTGCTACTTGAACTAGTCGCTACTTTGCGCCACCGGAGTGCACAAAATCGGCATACGTAGACGGTCTGGTTTGATCCATAATGTAGTGGTTTTGCGAGTGTTTGTGAACAATTGTTATTCAGGAAATATTTGATACAGTGCGGTTTCAATTGGCATACGGCTTCAACATATACAGCATTAGATTTTTTTATGGATAAAGCATTTTAAGAAATGGTTCAATAGAATTTTTGTTTGAAAGAACCGGTAATCACAAGATTTAATGGCTTACGCGAAGATTATATTTTTTTAGCAAGATTGTGCTCTTCTCCGTTACTCAAACCATTTAGAACATACTCGAACAAGAAGCCAAACAATTGGATCTGCGGGGACTCTGTTTCGTTTCCTCCATGTTCACCTGACTAAATTCGTCACGGCATCTTTTCGTGGAAGCATATTAACTCAGAGATACACTATAG
>JAAUYH010059242.1_pt1 | contig 17521 bp, 16 predicted proteins | sample 7278061 | NCBI WGS metagenome assembly JAAUYH01 (sample SAMN14350203, study PRJNA611818) | marine sediment metagenome | isolation source: surface marine sediment (0.6m) | place: French Polynesia: Moorea | collected 2018-08 | reverse complement strand
GGCCCCGATGGAGCAGGTAACCAAGAAGAAACTGAGGCTTCTGGCGGGCCGCAGCTCGCCGGATCTGGCTGTCGCCATATCGCGCGAACTCGGCGTCGAGCTCGGCGAGGCCAACATTTCCGAGTTCGCCAACGGCGAGATCCACTGTCAGTTCGATCAGTCGGTCAGGGGATCCGACGTCTTCATCATCAACACCCACTCGGCATGGGAGGACCGTTCGATCAACGACGCCATCTTCGAGCACCTCGTGATGGTCGATGCGGCCAAGCGGGCATCGGCCAAGCGCATCACCGCCGTCGCCCCCTTCTACGGATACGGGCGCCAGGACCGAAAAGCGGCCGGCCGAGAGCCGATCACGGCCAAGCTCGTGGCCAACATGTTCAGCGCGGCCGGCGCCAATCGAATCGTGAGCGTCGACCTGCACTCGGGTCAGATCCAGGGATTCTTCGACGGACCAGTCGACCACCTCACCGCCATGCCCGTGCTGATCGAGTATCTACGCTCGATCAACTCGAGCGATCTCGTGGTGGTGTCGCCCGACGCCGGTCGGGTGAAGGTGGCTGAACGGTATGCCAATCAGCTCGGGGCGTCGCTGGCGATAGTCCACAAGCGTCGGGTACGCGCGGCCAAGAACGAGGTCGAGGCCAAGGACGTGGTCGGCGAGGTCGACGACAAGGTCTGCGTGCTGATCGATGACATGATCGACACCGGAGGCACGATCGTGGCCGCGGCCGAGATCCTCGCCGAGCGAGGTGCCAGGTCCGTGATCGCTGCCACGACCCACCCGGTGCTGTCGGGGCCGGCCGTCGACCGCCTGAAGAACTCCGTAATCGAGCACGTCATCGTCACGGACACCCTCCCGATCGGATCGGAGAAGCAGTTCGACAAGCTCGTCGTCCTATCGGTGGCGCCGGTCATCGCCCAGGCGATCGACGCCGTGTTCATGGACACGACGGTTTCGGAGATCTTCGGCGGTACGAACCTCAGCTGAACTCAGGCGGCTCGAAGCTCGACGGCACCACCACCGTCGTCGCGACACCTCGGGCCACCAGCCGGGCCAGGCGCGGTCCGATGATGTGCCGGCTCACCGCCCCAGCGTGGCGCTTGCCGACGACGACCAGATCGGAGCGGTCGCTGGAGTCGATTATCGAATCGACGGCCGAACCGTGCTCGACCAGCACGTCGACGGGAAGCTCGGGGTGATGGCCGACGATGCCGTCGCGGACCGTCTCGAGCTCGGACTGGGCCCAGTCGGTGGCTATGTCCCGACCCAAGTAGGAGCCGACCATGTCGACGGGGGAGTCGAGGGGGAAGAGGGGACGGTTCGTTATCACGTGCAGCAACGTGAGCGGCAGCTCGTTGCCGGCGGCGAAGTCGCCGGCCCACCGGGCCGCGGCCTCGGCCGTTTCGCCGTAACCGATCGACGCGATGACGTGATCCATCTCAACCACCGCGCCCCCATCGGGCGAGACGACGACGAGTGGCACCTCGGAGTCGTGCAGCAGATGCCGGGTGACGCTGCCGAGGTGATGGCCGGGACGAGCCCCCGACCCGTGCGCCCCGACTACGACGGCGTGGGCCCGGACATCTTCGGCACAGTCGAGCAGAGCTGATGCCGGCTCCCCCTCGATCACTCGGCGGTCGGCTTCGCGGCCGCCCTCTCGGATCGCAGTCGTCCACTCGCCGGCGAGCAGCCACTCGCGAGCCTCGGCTTCGTCTTCATCGTGGCCGCGTCGAGCATTGACGACGGTCAGCTCACTCCCGCCGTATCTGAGGGCCCAGCGAAGTGCGCTGGCCGACGATTCGGAGCCATCCAGGCCGACGACGAGACGGTCGAGAACCATGCTCCCGAGTATTGCCGATGAGAGCGAGTCGGTCGTAGAGCCCTAGGTCCGTCGGCGTCGACGCCGTTGGCCGCTAGCCTACGTCCGGTCAAAACCCTCTGGATGAAGGACGGCGTCGATGGACGAGCTACTTCTCACTGCTGAGACCGGTCGACAGACCGGCACCCGATCGAGTCGACGGCTGCGTCGCTCCGGACGCGTTCCCGCCGTTGTCTATGGCCTGGGAACCGATCCCGTGTCGATCTCGGTCGCCTGGCCCGATCTGCGCAAGGCGCTCACCACCGAGGCGGGGGTGAACGCCCTGATCACCCTCGACATCGACGGCTCTCAGCAGCTTTCGATCGTCAAGGAGATCCAGCGCCATCCGGTGCGTCGCGACGTCACCCACGTCGATTTCATCCGCATCGACCCCGACGCCGAGGTCACGGTCGACGTCCCGATCACCCTCACCGGTGAGGCTCGCAATGTCACCGCTGTGTCGGGCATGGTCGACCAGGTGATGTTCTACCTGTCGGTGCACTCGAAGCCGGACTCCATCCCCACGGAGCTGACCGCCGACATCAGCGAGCTCGAGGTCGGCGAGTCGATCCACGTGTCCGACATCGCGTTGCCATCGGGCGTGCGTACCGAGATCGACGAACACGAGGCCGTGGCCAGCGCTGTCGTGACCCGTTCGACCCTCGAGGCCATGCGCGCCGAGGAAGAAGCGGCCGAGGGCGAGGAAGTCGAAGGCGAAGCGGCCGAGGGCGAAGGCGGGGACGCCGAAGGCGGCGAAGAGTCCGAGGACGGCGGCGACGAGTCCTGACCGGGACTCGCCAGATTCGCCACGACAACATGTTCAGCCGTCGCCGGGCCCGGGAACGGACCGGGGCCGCCGCCGACCTCCTGGTCGTCGGCCTGGGTAACCCGGGCGACGACTATGCGGGCACGCGACACAACGTCGGCGCCGAAGTCGTCGAGGTCCTGGCCGAGCGGGCGGGGGAGCGGCTCCGGGCCACCAAGCAGGCCGCCCTAGTCGCCGAGCTCCGGATGGACGGCGGTCACGTAGTGGTGGCCATCCCTCAGACCTTCATGAACGATTCCGGCCGTGCGGTGCGCGATCTGATTCGCCGCCACGGCATCGACGATCCCGCCGATGTTCTCGTCGTCCATGACGAGATCGACCTCGAAGTGGGCCGGCTGAAGCTGAAGCTGGGCGGTGGATTGGCGGGCCACAACGGTCTGAAGTCGATTCGCCAGCACACCAAGACCGCCGAATTTGCCCGACTCCGCATCGGCATCGGGCGACCGCCCGGCGCTCAATCCGTCTCCGACTACGTACTGAGGCGACCGGGTCGGGCCGACCGCACGGAGCTCGACATCCAGATCGAACTGGCGGCCGACGCGGTCGAGCGGATCGTCCGCGACGGATTCGCGGCCACGATGAACGAGGTCAACCGCTGATGCCGGACGGAGCGCTCGAACCTCTCCTGGCGGCGATCGCCGACGACCCGGCGGTCATCGGCGCCATGGGCAAGCAGTCGGCCGTGTTCGCCGTTCCGGACGCAGCCCGGGCCATGGCGATCGCCTCGGTGGTCGCCGGCTCGGAACGCAGACCGTTCGTCGTCGCCGTGCCGAACACGGCCGAAGCCGAGCGGTTGGCAGCCGACCTCGAAACCTATCTCGGGCCGGGCGAGGTCGCCCTGTTCCCGGCATGGGAGACGCTCCCCTTCGAACGGGTGAGCCCGAACATCGAGACGATGGGACGGCGCCTCGAGGTCCTGTGGGAGCTCCGCGATCCACAGCGGGCTCCGGCGGTGATCGTCTCTTCGGCGCGGGCGCTCGCTCAGCGGCTGGGACCCGATGCCGGCCGGACGGATCCGATCATCGTCGGGGTGGGCGACCGCATCGACCTCGAGGATCTGACGAGAGAGCTGGTCGCCGGTGGCTACCGTCGTGAACCACAGGTCGAGCATCGGGGCAACTTCGCCGTTCGCGGTTCGATAGTCGACGTGTTCCCGAGCACCGGGGACGCCCCCGTCCGAATCGATCTGTGGGGTGACTAGGTGGATCGGCTCACGGAGTTCTCCGTGTCCGACCAAAGATCGTCGGTCGCCCGGTCCGAGGTCGTGATCCATCCGGCCCGCGAAGTCGTGGCGTCGCCGGAGATCGCCGAGCGGGCCGAGGAGTTGATGGCCTCGGAGCCGTGGGGTCGCGAACAATGGCAGCGGCTTGCCGACGGCGAGTTCTTCGACGGCATGGAGTCCTGGCTGCCGTGGTTGGTCGACCACGACGATGTCCTGCTCGACCATGCGGGGGCGGACGCCCACATCATCGTGGTCGAACCCCGACGGTTACGGGACCGAGCAGCCGACGTGCAGGCGGAAGAGGCCGATCTGGCTGCGACGTTGGCCCGCACGTGGGGAGCAGTGGGGCACGAGGACGACGAGGACTTCCCCCGGCTGCACCTCGCCTTCGATCGAATTCTCTCCGGGACCACCGCTCCGGTGTGGACCGTCACGACCGCCCCCGAGGGCCCCGATGTCGATGTTGTCGCTGCGACCGGCTGGGAGTCACCTCTGGGTGATCCATCGCCACTGGTTCTCCAGCTCAACCGGCTGATCGCCGACGGCTACCGGATCGTCGTCGGCGCCGACACCGCCGGAACGGCGTCGCGTCTCGAGGTCCTGTTGGCCGAGCACGGTGTGCACCTGCCCGTCGCCGAGAGGCCCGAAGCCGACGGCTCGGCCATCGTGGTTGCGCCCCTCGAGCGAGGCGCCGTGCTCACCTCGGTCCGGATCGGAATCCTGTCCGAGGCCGACATCACCGGACGGCGGCGCACCCATCGACCGGCCCGGCCGGTTCGGCGCGCCGCGGTTGCGGACACCTTCGACGACCTGGCGCCCGGCGACTACGTGGTCCACCGCCAACACGGCGTCGCCCGGTTCGCGGGCATGGTGACCCGGGCGATCGGTGGGGTCGAACGCGACTACCTCCTGCTCGAGTATCGAGGCGACGACAAGCTCTACGTGCCCAGCGACCAGATCGGAATCGTGCGCCACTACACCGGCGGCGACAGCCCGACTCTCTCGAAGATGGGCGGCAGCGAGTGGTCCAAGACCAAGGCGCGTGTGCGTTCCGAGGTCAGTGAAATCGCCCAAGAGTTGGTCGTTCTGTATCAGAAGCGCGTCACCACGCCCGGACACGCCTTCGCGGCCGACACCCCGTTCCAGTCCGAGCTCGAGGACTCCTTCCCCTACGAGGAGACCCCGGATCAGTTGGTGGCAATTCGCGACGTCAAGGCCGACATGGAGAAGCCCTTCCCGATGGACCGGCTCATCGTCGGCGACGTCGGGTTCGGCAAGACCGAGGTGGCGATCCGTGCCGCCTTCAAGGCGGTTCAGGATGGCAGGCAGGTCGCAGTTCTCGTGCCTACGACGCTGCTCGCTCAACAACACCACCAGACCTTCTCGGAGCGCTTCGCCGGCTTCCCGATTCGCGTCGAGGTGCTGAGCCGATTCCTGACCGGCGCTCAGGCCCGAACGGTCGTCGAAGCGACCAACGACGGGCGGGTCGACGTGCTGATCGGCACGCATCGAATGCTCAATCCCGATGTGCAGTTCAAGGACCTCGGGCTGTTGGTCGTCGACGAGGAGCAGCGCTTCGGCGTCAAGCACAAGGAGGCGATCAAGGGCCTTCGCACCGACGTCGACGTCCTCACACTCAGCGCCACACCTATCCCGCGGACACTCGAGATGAGCCTCACCGGAATCCGCGACATGACGCTGCTGTCGACCCCGCCCGCTGAGCGGCAACCCATCCTTACCTACGTTGGCGAGCAGAACGACCGGGCTGTGGCCGAAGCGATCCGCCGGGAGCTGTTGAGAGAAGGCCAGGCGTTCTTCGTCCACAACCGCATCCTCGACATCGATCACGTGGCCGCCCACCTTCGGGACCTCGTTCCCGAGGCCCGAGTCGCTGTGGCGCATGGTCAAATGGACGAGGGCAGCCTCGAGCAGGTCGTGATCGACTTCTGGGAGGGGGAGTACGACGTGCTGGTGTGCACGACGATCATCGAGTCGGGCATCGACATGCCGACGGTCAACACCCTCGTCGTCGATCGGGCCGACCAGCTCGGTCTCGGCCAGATGCATCAGCTTCGGGGGCGGGTGGGCCGGTCGGGCCAGCGGGCTTACGCCTACCTCATGTTTCCTCCCGACCGGTCGCTGACGGAGCAGGCCTACGAGCGCCTGAAGACGATCGGCGAGTCGACCGATCTGGGCTCCGGGTTCAAGATCGCCATGCGTGACCTCGAGATAAGGGGTGCGGGCAATCTGCTCGGAACCGGACAGTCGGGCCACATCGCCGCGGTCGGCTACGACCTGTACTGCCAGATGGTCACGGAGGCCGTGGCCGAGCTCAAGGGCGAGCCGATCGAGGAACCGGCCGAGCTGACGATCGACCTGCCGGTCCGGGCCTTCATTCCCGACGACTACATGACCACCGGAGATCAGCGACTCGAGGCCTACCGGCGCCTGGCGCTGGTCACGAGCGACTCCCATGTCGGCGACATACGGACGGAATGGGAGGATCGGTACGGGCCGGTGCCCGAGCCGGCCGCCGCCCTGCTCCGGGTCGCCGATGTGCGAGTTGCCTGTCTGCGCACCGGTGTGACCGACATAACCGTCTCGGACGGGCCCGGCTTCGGCGGACCCGATCACCTCGTCCGCCTGTCTCCGCTCACCCTGCCCACTTCCAAGCAGATCCGCCTCGACCGTCTCTACGGTCACGCCCGCTACCGAGAGGCCGACGGTGGATCGCTCCAGCTCGGAATGAAGAAGGGCGACATCGCCGGACAGATCGTGATGGCCCTCGACGACCTCGTGCCGGTCGAGGAGGCCCGGCCCGAGCCGGTCCCGTCGTGACCGAGATCCCGGAACCCGACATCATCGTCGTCGGGCTCGGACCGACCGGCGTCGAGCTGATCACGTCCGAGGTGGCCGGACTCCTGGCCGGGCCCCGGCCCGTCCTCTTGCGTACGGCGAGGCATCCGGCCGCCGCTGCCGTCGAGGCGACGGCTACCTACGATGATGTGTACGACTCGAGCCAGGAGTTCGCCGAGGTCTACGAGACCATCGTCGCCGACCTGATCGCCAGGGCCGCTACGGAACCGATCGTGTACGCCGTGCCCGGCTCACCCCACGTGGCCGAACGCACGGTCGAACTACTCCGCCACCGGTCGGACGTCACCGTCGATGTCCGTCCCGCCATGAGCTTCGTCGACCTCGCGTGGTCGGCGCTCGGCGTCGATCCGCTCGCCGAGTCGGTGACGATCGTCGACGCCCACCGATTTTCGGTTGCGGCTGCCGGCAATGCCGGACCGTTCCTCGTCACCCAGGTGGACTCGGCGACCGCTGTCGCCGACCTGCTCGATTCCATCGGAGACGCCGACCATCCGGTGACGCTGCTGGCGCGACTGGGTCGGCCCGACGAGACCGTCCACTCGACGACGCTCGGCGCTCTCGTCGACGGTGATGTGGACCACCTGACCTCGTTGTGGGTCGCGCCGCTTCGCGATCCGGTCGCATCCTCGTTTCAGCGCTTCGACGACCTGGTGCGAAGGCTCCGGACCGACTGCCCCTGGGATCGGGCCCAGACCCATCGCAGCCTGCGCAAGCATCTCCTCGAGGAGGCTCACGAGGTGCTCGACGCCATCGACGCCGTCGATCTTGATAGAGCTGACGCCTACCTTCACCTGGAGGAGGAGCTGGGAGACCTCCTGTTCCAGGTCTTCTTTCATTCCCGCCTCGCCGCCGAGGCCGGCTACTTCACCGTCGCTGACGTCGCCGACGGGATCCACGACAAGCTGGTCGACCGGCACCCTCATGTCTTCGGTGACGCCGATGCCGACCGAACCGTCGCCGACTGGGAGCTGGCCAAGCAGGCCGAGAAGGGCCGGGACAGCCTGCTCGACGGGATACCGGCCTCGCTGCCGGCATTGCTCAAGGCGTTGAAGGTGCAGCGGCGGGCCGCAGCCACGGGCTTCAGCGGCCGCGATCTGGAGTGGGCCCTGGCCGATGTGCGCGAGGAGCTGGCGGAGGTCACGGCCGACCCGACCGAACACGAGGTCGGCGATCTGTTGTACGCCGCGGTCCAGGTGGCCCGAATGCTCGAGGTCGATCCCGAGCACGCACTCGACCGGGCCACACAGCGCTTCAGTGATCGCTTCCGGGAGGTCGAGCGCCTGGCCGCCGAACGGGGGATCAACCTGGCCGACCAGTCACAGGCCGAGCTCGGAGGCCTCTGGTCCGAGGCCAAGGCCGCCGGCTGAACCGAAGCGGCAGCGGGGCGCGTTCGACGCCCGTCGCGAACGGCGCGTGTGTGGCCGTGTAGCGTGGTCGCCGGACAGCGGGCCGCCGATCGGTTCGACGCGGCCCGACCCGACGAAGGGATTTCTCATGACGATTGCATCGGTTGTTGGTCTCGAAGTCGTCGATTCTCGGGGCAATCCGACGGTCGAGGTCGAGGTCGTCACGGAGGGGGGTTCCGTGGGTCGGGCGCTGGTACCGAGCGGGGCTTCCACCGGGCAATTCGAGGCCGTCGAGCTCCGCGACGGCGGGGATCGCTTCGGGGGCAAGGGCGTCCAGACGGCCGTCGGTTTCGTCAACACCGAGCTGGCCGAGGCTGTCACCGGCCTGCCCGTGACAGCCCAGCGCGACATCGATCGCACGCTTCTCGACGTAGACGGCACCGACAACCTCGGTCGGGTCGGGGCCAACGCCGTGCTCGGAATCTCGCTGGCGTGTGCTCATGCTGCGGCCGCCGAGCTGGGTACCCCGCTGTATCGATACATAGGTGGCCCCAATGCTCATGTTCTGCCCGTACCGATGATGAACGTGCTCAACGGCGGCGAACATGCCGACAACAACGTCGATCTCCAGGAGTTCATGTTCATGCCGGTCGGCGCCGCCTCGTTCTCGGAGGGTCTGCGGTGGGGCATCGAGGCGTACCACACGCTCAAGTCGGTCCTGCACGAGCGGAAGCTCGCAACGGCGGTGGGTGACGAGGGAGGCTTCGCCCCCGACCTGGCGTCGAACGAGGATGCCCTCGTCTTGTTGGTGGAGGCGATAGAGCGCACCGGGCTGCGGCCCGGCGACGACCTCGCCCTGGCGATGGACGTGGCTTCCACCGAGTTCTACTCGGACGGCGCCTACCACCTGGCCAGTGAAGACCGATCCCTGACCTCCGATGAGATGGTCTCCTACCTGACCGACCTCAGCGAGCGGTACCCGATCGTCTCGATAGAAGACGGCATGGACGAGGAGGACTGGGACGGTTGGGCCGGGCTCACCGAGTCGATCGGTGATCGGGTGCAGCTGGTTGGCGACGACCTGTTCGTCACCAACACCGAGCGGCTCCAGCGCGGTATCGATCTCGGCGTCGCCAACTCGATCCTCGTCAAGGTCAACCAGATCGGTTCGCTGACCGCCACCCTCGACGCCGTCGGACTGGCGACCCGCTCCGGCTACAGCTCCGTCATCTCCCATCGGTCCGGGGAGACGGAGGACGCCACGATTGCCGACCTCGCCGTAGCGGTGAACGCCGGCCAGATCAAGACGGGAGCGCCTGCCCGTTCCGACCGGGTGGCCAAGTACAACCAGCTGATCCGGATCGAGGCCGACCTCGGCGAGGCAGCTGCCTACTGGGGAGCGTCAGCCCTGGTGACCCGATGACCGATCGTCCCGTTCGCCGGCCGGGGCCCCGACCTCGTCCGGGTCCGAACCGGCGGGTCCATGGGAGCGCGCCTCGACCCCGCGGGGCCGACCGCCGGCGGCGGCCGGAGACGGTCGACCGGTCCTCTCGCACACGAGTAGAGCCCGTCAGCACTCGCTGGTTGCGGTCCATGACTTTGTTCGTGGCGCGGGTCGGACTGGGCCTGATAGTCCTGGCGGTATTCGTCTTCGGTGTCTTCCCGACCGGTCGTTACTTGGATCACCGAGACGAGCTCGAGCGGGCGCGGGCCGAGCTCACAGAGCTGAGAGCGGAGAACGCCCGGCTTCAGCAGCGGGTCGACCGCCTGGAAAGCGACCCCGAGATCGAGCGAGTGGCCCGGGACGAGTACGACATGGTCTTCCCTGGCGAGGAGGTCTACGCCGTTCTGCCGCCGGCCGGCGGCTGATGATCCGGCGGTCGGCGACCGTCCTAGCTCTCATTGCCGCGCTCGTCGTCGCCGTGCCGACCGCGCAGGCGACCAGCCTCACCTGCGACGGACTGCCGGCGACGATCGTCGGCACGGACGGGGCCGACGTGCTCGTCGGTAGCGCCGGCCCCGACGTGATCGTCGGGCTCGGTGGAAACGACCACATCTCGGGCGGCGGGGGCGACGATGTGATCTGCGGAGGGCCCGGTCGCGACAATCTGAGTGGCGGCGGGGGCGACGACCACCTGAACGGCGGCACCGGTCGCGACCGGTTGGCCGGCAACGTCGGAGACGACCTTTTGCTCGGGGGAGCCGGCCGGGACGTTCTTCGAGCGGGTACCGGCAGGGATCGATCGAGCGGCGGTCGCAACAATGACTGGTGCTCCGAAGCCGTCGTCGTTCGGCGGTGCGAGGTCGGCCCCGGCGTGCCGGCGGTCTCACCCCCACCGGTCCCGCCGCCTCTGGACGAGACGTCGCCTGTCGAGCGAGTGATCCACGTGAGCATCGACGGCCTCCGGTCCGACGCCGTCGCATCGATGCCCAATCTGAGTGCCCTCGTATCGCGGGCGGCGTCGACCCTCAACGCCCGCACGGATCCCGAGAGCACGCGGACTCTGCCGAACCACAGCTCCCAGGTGACCGGTCGGTTCGTGACGGGGACGGGCGGTCACGGGATCACCTACAACGAGGACATGGGCCGCACCATCCACGACGAGGCCGGCGGCTACGTGACCTCGGTGTTCGACGTCGTCCACGACAGCGGTGGACGGACCACGATGTGGGTGGGCAAGCCCAAGTTCGAGGCGCTGGACCGCAGCTACGACGCCACCCATGGCGCTCCGGACATCGTCGGAGTCGACCACGGCTCCGACAAGATCGATGTGTTCGTGCGGACGGATCCGGTCGAGGCGGTCGAGCTCTTCCTCGATGACCTGGCGGCGGCCGACGTCATGTACTCGTTCGTTCACGTCCGCAGTCCCGACGAGTTCGGCCACATCTCCGGTTGGGACACCCCCGGCTATGACGAGGGTGTAGCCGAGGCCGACGGCGTGATAGGTCGGATACTGACCGAGGTCGATGCCAACCCGGCGTGGGCCGACACGACCGCGATCATCGTCACCTCCGACCACGGCGGGGCCACCGGCGCCACCGATCACGGCGACTCGACCGACCCGGCGAACTACACCATCCCGTTCGCGGTCTGGGCGCCGGACGTGACCGGCGGAAGCGATCTGTACGCGCTGAACCCGACGACCCGAACCGATCCGGGGGTGGGCCGACCCCCGGCCACCGGCCCTCAGCCGATCCGGGGCCACGACGCCGCCAACCTGGCTCTGAGCCTGCTCGGCCTTCCCGGCATCCCCGGCTCGCAGGTCAACGCAGCCCAGGATCTTCGGATCAGCTGATAGCCGGTGGCCTGCCCTAGCCTCTAGAAGATGTCCGACTCGTACCCGGCCCTCGACTCGGTCGAAGCCGTCCTCGAACGGCTCGCCGACCAGAAGTACCTCGCCGATCGGGGCCTGGCCACGTCGATCTACCTCGCCGTTCACCTCCAGAGGCCTCTGTTGCTCGAGGGCGAGGCCGGCGTCGGCAAGACCGAGGTGGCGAAGGCGGTGGCGGCCGTGACCGGCGCCGACCTGATCCGTCTCCAGTGCTATGAGGGAATCGATTCGTCCCAGGCGCTGTACGAGTGGAACTACACCCGCCAGCTCCTGCACCTGCGAACGGCCGAGGCCACTGGCGCCGCCCGGGAGAGTCAGGCCGACGAGCTCGAGGAGGAGCTCTTCACCGAGCGCTACCTCATCAGACGCCCGCTTCTGGCCGCCATCGATCATCGCCAGGAGGTGCCGCCGGTTCTCCTGATCGACGAGGTCGATCGAGCCGACGACGAGTTCGAGGCGTTCCTGCTCGAAGCCCTGTCGGACTACTCGGTCACGATCCCCGAGCTCGGCGCCTTCCACGCCGACCGCCCGCCGCTCGTCGTGATCACCTCGAACCGCACCCGCGACGTGCACGACGCCCTGAAACGGCGAGCGCTGTATCACTGGGTCGAGCATCCCGATTTCGAGCGCGAAGTGGCGATCATCGAGGCCAAGGCACCGGACGTGCCGCGGGACCTGGCCCGCCAGGTGGCCGCCGCCGCCGGTCAGCTCCGCGACATGGGCATGTACAAGCCGCCCGGGATAGCCGAGACCCTCGACTGGGCCAATGCCCTGCATCTTCTGGCCGCTTCCGAGCTGACCGAGGAGGCCGTCGACGCCACGCTGGGGACGCTGCTCAAGTACCGAGAGGACCAGGAGCGGGCTCGTCGCACCGGCCTTGAGAGCGTGATCGAGATAGCCCTCGGCGCCTGACATGGCCGAGGTCGTCGACCTGGAGCGATCACCCGACATCGAGCGGCTCGCGGCCGGGTTCGTGCACACGCTGCGCAGCGGCGGCATCGACGTTCCGGTCAGCCAGACCCTCCGCTTCACAGAGGCGATCCGGGTTCTGGGGCTGGCCCGGGGCGACGACGTCTATTGGGCCGGCCGAGCCACGCTCGTCACCCGGCCCGAGGACATCCCGATGTACAACGCCATGTTCCTGGCCTTCTTCCACCAGAGCGCAGCCGGCTTCAAGGTCCGTTTCGAGGACGAGCCGACCGAGGCCAGCATCGGACTCGACGACGGTGACGAAGGCGACGGCGAAGGTGAGGGGGATGATGTCATCGCCCTGCGCTACAGCAGGCTCGAGGTGCTCGGCGAGAAGGACTTCGCTGAGTTCACGGCGGAAGAGCTGGCCGAGGCCCAGGCGGTCATGGCCCGGATGAGACTGCGGCCGACCATGCGGTCGTCGCGTCGTCGTGTCCGGAGTCCTCGGGGCGATCGGCAATCGCTCCGCCACACCGTGAAGGCGGCCATGCGCACGGCCGGCGAACCCCTCGTTCTGCACGCGACCGAGCCGGGGGAGCGACCCCGCCGGCTGATCCTGCTCCTCGATGTCAGCGGCTCCATGGAGGCCTACGCCCGGGTTCTGATCCGCTTCGCCCATGCCGCGGTCGTCGGACGCGGCCAGGTCGAGGTCTTCGCGCTGGGTACTCGGCTCACTCGCCTGACCCGCCAGCTCGGCTCCCACGACGTCGACGAGGCTGTGGCGGACGCCGCGGGCAGCGTGTCCGACTGGGCGGGTGGCACCCGCCTGGGTGACTCGATCGGCCGGTTCAACTCGGAGTGGGGGGTGAGGGGCCTGGCCCGGGGCGCCATCGTCGTGATCCTCTCCGACGGATGGGATCGGGGCGATCCCGACGAGATGGCCCGGGAGATGGAGCGTCTCCACCGGACCGCCCATCGGGTCGTGTGGGTCAACCCGCTGAAGGCCAGCCCCGGCTACGAGCCGATCGCTCGTGGCATGGCCGCCGCTCTCGACCACGTCGACACCTTTCTCGAGGGCCATTGCCTCGACTCGCTGCAGACCCTCGCCGACGCCATCGAGTCCTGAGCCACGAATAGGGAGCGGGCGGGACGGTATCGTTGGGTTCGTGAAGGAGCTCTTGAACGACCTCGATCGATGGCAAGCCAAGGGCAAGGCCATCGCCGTCGCTCGCGTCGTCGACCTTGACGGATCCGGCCCTCGCCTGCCCGGGGCCGCCATGGCAGTCAACGAGGACGGCGAGGTCTCCGGCTCGGTATCGGGGGGATGCGTCGAGGGGGCGGTCGTGAGCGAAGCGCTCGACATCATCGAGACGGGAGAGCGGCGCATGGTCACCTTCGGCTACTCCGACGACGAGGCGTTCGCTGTCGGGCTCACCTGCGGCGGCACGATCCATCTGTTCATCGAACCACTCGACTGGTGACGGTGACCGGCGACACGCCGATCTTCGAGGCGCTTCGGGACGCCCTTCGCGCGGAGGCGCCGGTTGCGATCGCCACCACGATCGACGGCGGTGAGCCCGGCAGCAAGCTGCTCGTTCGTCCCGGCGAGCGAACTCTGGGAGCGCTCGGCGACGATGACCTCGACCGGGTGGTCGAGCGCGATGCGTTGGGGGAACTGGCGGCCGGGCGCACGGGGTTGCGTCACTACGGCCCACAGGGGCAGGCCCAGGAGAGCGACGTTTCGATATTCATCGAGTCCTTTGCGCCCCCGCCGCAGCTGATCATCTTCGGTGCGGTCGACTTCACCGCGGCCCTCTGTCGAGCCGGCAAGTTCCTCGGGTACCGGGTCACCGTCTGCGACGCCCGGCCCGTCTTCGCCACGACTCAGCGCTTCCCGCTGGCCGACAGTGTCGTCGTCGAATGGCCGGACCGGCTGCTGGCCGAGGTCGGCCCGTCACTCGGACCCCGGGACGCCGTGGCCGTGCTGACCCACGATGCCAAGTTCGATGTCCCCGCCATCACCTCGGCCGTCGAGACCGAGGTCGGCTACATCGGGGTCATGGGTTCCCGGCGGACCCACGACGATCGGACCGGCCGGCTACGCGAGGCCGGGCTCACCGATGACCAGCTCGACCGACTCCGGTCACCGATCGGACTCGATCTCGGCGGTCGCACGCCAGAGGAGACGGCGATCTCGATCGTGGCCGAGATCATCGCCCTTCGCACCGGTCGGGACGTGGCGGCGCTCCGGGACGGAGACGGCCCGATCCACCAATGAGCCGGTCAGCTGGACCGGACAGCGAAGGTGGCATCCCAGGTGTCGTTGGACATGTCGTTTATGGCCAACTTCCAGGTGAACCGACGCCCAGTCGGCAACGGGATGGCTCCGAAGTTGATTCCGAGGGGCACCCACAACGGAGTGCCCGGGGCGAGACCGGCGGGCCGGCCCGCCTCGAATTGACCGGCGATCGACACGACCTTGTCGTTGACCTCGACGGGATGCCCGTCTTCGTCGAGGAGGTCGAGGCGCCAATTGTGTTTGACGTTGGCCTGATCCCAGGGCACGGCGATGCGTACCGCCACGGCGATGTTCTGGGGCCGAGGTCCGATCGCTCCGAGTCCGCCCCCGAGGATGAACAGCTTGCCGTCACTGACCTGAACGGCGTCGCACATGAGCACGAGGGCGTGGAAGTCGGGCGGGTTGAACTCGAAGTCGGCTTGTTCCACGCCGACGACACTACCGGCCGCCCTGCGAGGGTGGTGGTGCCGGCATGAGTGTCGCCGCTGTTCTCCTCGCCGCCGGCGCGGGCGAGCGATTCGAGGGAGATGGGCCGAAGCTCCGAGCGCTTCTGGGCGGCCGCTGCCTTCTCGAGTGGGCCGTCGAGGCGGCGATCGGAGCCGAGCTCGACGACACCATGGTCGTGGTCGGCTCCGACGATTTCCGCGACCTGCTCCCGAAGCAGGTTCGCGTGGTCGTCAACGAGCGGTGGGCGGACGGACAGGCCGGATCGTTGCTGCGGGCGGTCGAGGCCGCCGAGGAGTTGGGCCACGAATCGGTCGTCGTGGCGGTCGCCGACCAACCCTTCGTGCCGTCGTCCTGCTGGCGTCTTCTGGCCCGACCCGGAGTCACGCCGATCGTCTCCGCCCGGTTCGCCGGCAAGCGTCGTCCCCCCGTCCGGCTGGACCGTGAGGTGTGGCGTCTGTTGCCCCGGTCCGGCGAGGCAGGGGCTCGCGTGTTGTTCGAGAGTCACCCCGAGCTGGTCAGCGAGGTCGACTGCAGTGGCGACCCTCGCGACGTAGACACGGTCGATGCGCTGGCCGAGGCCGAGCAGCGACTGGCCGACGTCGAGGCCGTGACCGGCCTTCTCGGGCGAGCGCCGATGGGTCACTTCGACGTCGTCGTTCGCGACGATGCCGGGCTTCCGGTCGTGCTGCGCAATCACCCGCTTCTGTACGACGGCACCCCGATGCCGACTCTCTTCTGGCTGTGTGGGGCTCGTGAGCAAGTTCTCGTCGGCCGCCTCGAGTCGAGCGGAGGCGTTCGCCGAGCCGAGGCCGAGGTCGGGCTCGACGCGATCGCCGCCGCCCACGATCGGTACCGGGCCGAGCGCGATGCCGCTTTGCCGGATGGATCCGACGGTCATCGACCCAGCGGTGGTGTCGGCGGCACCCGCACCGGGGTGAAGTGCCTCCACGCCCACTACGCCTGGTTTCTCGCCGGTGGTGACGATCCGGTCGGTCGATGGGTGGAGGATCATCTCGCCGAGGTCGACCGCGACGACTGGCCGGCGCCGGCCGAGCTGGGGGAGGGTGGGGCACCATGACCGGAGAGCTGTATGCAGCGATCGACTGCGGCACCAACTCGACTCGACTTCTGATCGGCGACGGCGCAACCGCGTTCGAACGGGAGATGCGGATCACCGGCTTGGGGCGCGGCGTCGATGCTGCCGGCACTCTGGCCGACGACGCCATCGAACGTGTACGAGTTGCGCTGGCCGAGTACCGCACGATCATGGATCGCTACGAGCTCGAGGGCGTACGGATGACCGCAACGTCGGCCGCACGCGATGCCTCGAATCGCAAGCACTTCTTCGACATCTCCGAGTCGACGATCGGGACCCGGCCCGAGCTGATCTCGGGCGACGAGGAGGCCGAGCTGTCGTTCATCGGGGCTACCGCCGACCTCGATCCGGCGGCCGGGCCCTTCCTGGTCTTCGACATCGGCGGAGGTTCTACCGAGTTCGCCTTCGGGACCACCCAAATGGAGGCGGGGATGTCGACCGACATGGGAAGCGTCCGCTTCTTCGACCGATACATCGACAGTGACCCTCCCGAGCCCGAGGAGCTTGTGGCCTGCCTCTCGGTTGCCGAGGCTCACATCGACGACGTGGTCCGTGAGCATCCCGTGATGTTGGGAGCCCGTCAGTTGGTTGGTCTGGCGGGCACGGTCAGCACCGCCGCCGCGGTCGAGATCGGACTCGCCACCTACGACCGGGATCGAATCCATCACTTTCGTCTCGAGCGCGCGGCCGTCGAGGACGTGTTCCGCACCCTGGTCACCGAGTCCCGGGCCGACCGGATCCACAACCCCGGACTCGAACCGGGTCGGGTCGATACGATCGTGAGCGGTATGTGCATTCTCGCTCGGATCGTCCGCTACTTCGATGCCGACGATGTACTGGTGTCGGAGTCCGACATCCTCGACGGGTTGATCCTGTCGCAGATCTCGTGATCCGCTCCGACCCCGAACCCGGCACGGTTCCGTTGCGGGGCGCCCGGGTGCAGCTGCGGCCACTGGTCGCCGAGGACTACCCCCAGTGGCACGAGGTCCGGACCGCCAACGACGAGTGGCTCACCAAGTGGGAACCGCAGCGATTGCCCGGCCAGCCGGATGTCGTACAGAACCGCCAGGCCTTCGGGTCCCGATGTGCAGCGCGGCAGCGGGAGCGACAGCTCGGCACCGGATTCGGCTTCGGAGTGTTCGTGAACTCATCTCTCGTCGGTGAGATGAACGTCTCCTCCATCCAGCGCGGGCCTTTCCAGAATGCCTATGTCGGCTACTGGATCGATCAGCGGGTCGCCGGCCAGGGCTACACGCCCGAGGCGCTCGTCGTTGCTCTCAGCTCCTCGAAGGCGAATCTGAGAGC
>JAAUYH010137106.1_pt1 | contig 17522 bp, 13 predicted proteins | sample 7278061 | NCBI WGS metagenome assembly JAAUYH01 (sample SAMN14350203, study PRJNA611818) | marine sediment metagenome | isolation source: surface marine sediment (0.6m) | place: French Polynesia: Moorea | collected 2018-08 | reverse complement strand
TAATTTTCCTGTTCTATCCCAACGTCTTAATGTTTCAACTGATACTCCAATTTCTTTGGCAAATTCATGAGGTCGCATACTTATACATTATTCTGAGCTTTGTATAAGTATGTATAATAAATCGCCTACTAGAAGTCAACAGGGTTCATTGCTGCTAAAATTACGGCGGAACGTAGTGCATAAAAGCCATTTTGTCCTGTAGGAGTTTCAAAGATATCCCCCATACTAGTTAAAAGCTCAACTCCCACCGTAGTGTAACCGAGACGAGAAACCACCACAGGATCGACTCGATAACGCGATCGCAAAAATTGGTGGAATTTATCCCGTTGCTGATCCGAAAGAGAACTCAAAAATAACTTTAAATCTGGTGTAACTTCCCCATCTTCAGCGAAACTCTCTAACCCCCCAACAAAAAGAGGAAACTCTAACAAACCCCAAGTGAAATTAATTGTATCTGCACTCAATACAGGGCTAGAAATCCCCACACAAAACGCGATCATACTTAACAGATGAGCAAAACACACCGACACAGACTTTAATAACTCTAATTTTTCTCTACCGATTGTATCAAGGAAAAAAAAAAGCCCAACCTGTATGTTGGACTGTGTAGTAAGCAAAACTTCACACGGAGAAAAAAACTAATTAAATTTTGTATTTATAAAGAAATATTAAAGTTGTTTGTTTTTGTTATGTCTATAGTATCTCCCATCAAGATGAATTTTGTCATCGGCAGATCTGCTAGTCTTTAGAGATTATATTTATAAATATAACTTAAACTTTAAAGACAACTGGTAAAGATTTACTGAATTTAACAATAAAGGGATCGCAAATAAGCCAAGATTTACTGGACTCGGATCCCTTAGATTAGAGGCTCTATTCTGCCAAAATACTTATATTACATTGGTAAGAACTGCCTCTAAGTATTTATTCGTATAGCCAAGAATGCCTAACAGGTTCCCAACCCACTTGTTCATAATCTTTGAACCAAAGAGCGATTTCTCTTTCAGCAGTTTCGATCGCATCAGAACCATGAATTAAGTTACGACCAATACTAACACCAAAATCACCACGAATTGAACCAGGATCGGCACTGATAGGATCAGTAGCACCAATAATTTTTCTAGCAGCAGTAACTACATTTTCTCCTTCCCACACCATAGCAATTACGGGGGCAGAAGTAATAAAGTCAATCAGACCGGAAAAGAAAGGTTTACCTTTATGGACATCGTAATGTTTTTCGGCAAGTTCACGAGAAACTTTCATCATTTTTAGTCCTACTAAGGTAAAGCCTTTAACTTCAAAACGATGAACAATCTCCCCTACTAGATGACGTTGTACCCCATCGGGTTTAATCATGATAAAGGTGCGTTCCACAATAATCTCCTCAAGGATTCAAAAAGTCTCACAAGTCCCAGATTATCCTAAATCTTGAAAAGTCAAAAGCCTTTAATAAAATGATGCGATCGCGCTTGACCTGAGAAACTTTAATCCAAGAAATTCGCCAATGCCAGCTTCTTCAAAACCAATTTTCAACTCCATGGGAGTCAAGTTACTGATAAGGTCGTTTCTTACTTCTATCCCGCCAGAAGATTACCTAAAATAGAGAAGGTGAAATAGGGCAATAGTAATTTATGAAAAGTCGAACGCAAGACTTGAGAAATAAGCATTTGAACTGGGATAAGTGGCCAAAACTTTACTTATGAATAGCTTTCAAGAAACTGTGTCATTTTTTCATGATCTAGGGGATGAGAAAACCAGTGACCTTGTCCCCCAAAGCATTTCAAACTTCTAAGAAAATTTAGTTGTTCTCTGGTTTCTATACCTTCTGCAATCGCTTCTATTTCTAATTCGCTAGCCATAACAATAATAGCGCGAACAATTGCGGATTTTGAATTTTTTATTCCCAGGTTTTTTATAAAAGAACTGATTAGAAGAACTTAAAGTAATGCCAATACTAACAGAGACAAATAATTCTTGGTTGTTGATAACAAAGGGGTTTTTTACTGGTTACTTCAGATTCCCGAATCTGAGTTGAGTATTGCCACCCAGCCATCAAAAGCTCCTTGGTTAAAAGCCCCCAAAGAACTATCAGTAACACCAGTAACATAAACATTATCAAGAAGAGGATCGACAGCAATACTTTTAGCCTGTTCTGTGCCTGAACTGCCAAACTGTTCTATCCATATCTGGTTGCCGTCGCTATCGTATTTAGCAGCAAAAGCATCATAAGAGCCGTCACTCTCTCCCCCCAAGTTGCCGTTAGTAAATCCTGTCACATAGATATAGTCGTCTTCACTGACAAAAATGTTAGTGACCTCATCATCCCCACTACTGCCAAATTGTTCAGTCCAAACTTGATTACCTTCACTGTCATATTTGGCGAGGAAACCATCATAAGAGCCTTTTAGTTCTGCTGCTAAGTTGCCAGAAGTCCATCCACCTACATAGACATTGCCTTCACTATCAGTATCTATACCCCAAGAGAATTCAAAACTATCACTTCCTAGCTGTCGAATCCATTGTTGATTGCCAGATGAGTCAAACTTAGTTATCCAAACATCATACTGTCCTGCATTTTCTCCTCCTAAGTCCCCTGAAGTCCATCCCGAAGCAAAAACATTATCTTGGTCGTCGATAGCAACTGCGTAAGATTCATCAGGGTTTCTACCTGTTCCAAACTCGTTAAACCACACTTCAGTACCATCAGAGCTATCGTACTTTCCGACAAAAGCACTCCAACCACTGGGTTGCCCTAGATTAACTCCTGAAAGGGAGAAGGTATCGCCATCGGGAGCTACATCGATTCTTAGAGAAGCCTCGGTTTCTTCAAACTGTTGAATCCATAGTTGATTGCCATCGCTGTCATACTTGCTTACCCAAACATCAAATCTGATCCCTGGATTACTTGCCACTAAATCTCCTCTGGTGGTTCCTACCAGGTATAAATTACCTTCATTGTCAGTATCTATATCCCAAACCCCATCCCAGTCTTCAGTCCCAATTTGCCGACTCCACAATTGATTGCCATCGCTGTCATACTTGCCGAACCAAGCATCGTTAGACCCTTGATTTGTTCCTCCTAAAGAGCCACTACTATAGCCAGCTAGGTAAGTACTACCATTGGGAGCAATAGCTACACTAGTAATCTCGTCAACACCAGGAGTGCCTAACTGCCCAATCCCATCAATGGCAATTGGTGGTGGAGTATTTCCTTCAAACTGGAAGTATTCATCACTTAAAGTCAAACCTGAAACATCAGACAAAATAGCAATTAAATCAGGGTTAGTCCCTGGTTGCTCTAAAAAAAGCAATGTAGTATCTTCAGATTCATCCAGAAAGTAGTCTTCTTGAGTACCGTGGAGCTTAATTGTATCTAATTCTGGCTGGAAATCATTGATTATGGCATATTGGGAAAGACCAAAATCTTCTGTTGAGACATCATCATAGTAAGGCTTGCGCCAATCCCCAAGAATAAAGATATCGCTTCCTTCTGTACGGGAAAAACCCTCTTGTTGATCTCCAGCCATCTCATCTACTGAAAATTGATCAGAAGGAGCAGCACCAGGATCAAAACCAATCAGGACATCGTTGCCATTGCGTCCCCAAATATATTCAGATGGTTCTGCGGATAAAAAGGGGAATATGTCGCTGCCTGGCGTTCCTACTGTACTGGCTTGAATGGTACTGTCAACAATTTCTTCCAGTCCAATAATATCGAGATCGTCAATGAGATTAGTGTTAAACTCTCCTACGTTTGTAAGACCATTTCCCAATGGTGAAAGAAGATTAAAATCCTGTGAAATCCTGTCCTCTAGTTTAGGGTAGTTCACAAGAGAATCTTTCTCCAGTATTCTGGTTGAGAAGTCCCACGCCCTATTTGATTCTGAGGAGATAGTAGCAGAGTCGGAATTGCCTGAAAAATCTTGTAGGCTTCCCGAATCAGCATCAAGTCTAGCTACCCAGCTATCCGCAGCCCCAGCATTAGTTCCCCCCAAAGAGCCTTCAGTGATTCCTGTAACATAGAGATGACCTGCGTCGTCACTACTGATATCATGAGCATAATCAAAATCGGGAGTGCCAAACTGTTGAATCCACTGGCGATCGCCATTACTATTGTATTTAGCTACCCAGGTGTCATAAGAACCTGCATTATCTCCTCCCAAGTCACCATCGGTGTATCCCGTCAAAAAGATATTGTCATTGGAATCAATCTCGATGTCTCCGTATAAAAGACTATCATCACCCTGGGTCCCAAACTGTCGAATCCACTGGCGATCGCCATTACTATTGTATTTAGCTACCCAGGTGTCATAAGAACCTGCATTATCTCCTGCTAAATCTCCCAAAGTCCATCCTGTAATATAAACATTGCCTTCGCTGTCTGTATCAATGCCCCAGGGGAACTCATAATCTTCTGAGCCAAACTGTTGGATGAATTGTAGTTCGCCATCATTATCGTGCTTGGCTACCCATATATCATAAATCCCAGAATTGTCTCCTCCTAAATCTCCCAGAGTCCATCCTGTAGAATAAACATTCCCCTCATTATCAACAGCTATGTCGTAAGCTTCATCATATTGGCGAGTTCCGAACTCTGTAAACCACTGTCGGTTGCCATTACTGTCGTATTTAGTTACCCAAGAATCATCGGTTTGGGAAGTTCTGGTTTCTTCGATAGTATATCCTGAGAGATAAACATTACCATCATCGTCAACATCTATGCCAAAAGTCCGATTAATTACTTCTGTGCCAAACTGTTGAATCCAGATCTGATTACCATCGCTGTTATATTTAGCTACCCAAACATCAGCAACTTCTGCGTTTTTAGTTGCTCCTAAATTGCCTTCGGTATATCCCGCCACATAGAAATTACCTTGATTATCGGTGACAATATCAGTAATCCAGTCAAAATTAGCACTACCAAACTGTATATTCCAAATTTGGTTGCCGTCACTGTCGTACTTAGTAACTATGGGATCGTAAACACCAGCATTATTCCCTTGTAGAGAGCCACTGGTTGCTCCTGCCACATAAATATTACCTTCAACATCTGTAGCGGAACTTGTAGATAGGTCTATTCCAGTAGTACCTAATTGTCGAGCTTCTCCTGAGAATGATACTGGTGGTGGGGTGTTACCTTCAAACTGAAATAAGTCATCTTCTAGATCTATGCCCGAAACTCTGGGTAAAAAAGCAACCAGATCCAATCTTGTTCCCTCTTGCCAAAAGATTGCGGTTCCCTGTTCATTGTCCCCAATGATTGCTTCTTCTATCAGATAATTTTCTGGGCTACCATGTAGCTGAATGATGTCTCGGTTGGGGTCTAAGTCGATAATTGTCACAAATTCATTTAAACCCAAGTTGGATGCTTGGCTATTCACATAGTAAGGCTGTTGCCAATCACCGACAATAAATCTATTTTGCCAATCACGACCGGGTCTGGGCTGTTGTTGCTCTAATAGAGGAACTTCTTGGTCGCTAATCCAAATGTCAAGTTTCTGTTGACCGTCGTTATTAACCCCAGGATTATAAGTTATTATGCTGTCGTTTCCGTCGCGAGTATATACTATTTGACTATCGGAAACTCCTAAAGTGTAGTCACTGCCTGGTGTCCAGATTTGGGGTACTAAGGTATTAGCCATCTTATATTTCCTCGGTAAATCAAAAAAAAAGCTAAATTATTACAAATGCACTATTCTTTAATGGGATAGAAAACAAAAGCCCAAGCTGCTGCTAGAGCAAAAAGTCCCGCTACAGAAAATGCGATCTGCACTCCCCAAGGCTGTGCTGGGGTTTTTCCCAACATCAAAATTATTCCTGCCAAGAAAACTCCCATTCCTTGACTCATGTTTTGCAATAAACCTCTAGTGCCAAAAAATATGGCTTCTCGTCTGACTCCGAAATTGCGTTCATCGCGATCGATTACGTCGGGTAACATGGCATTGGGCAAAATAAAAAAACTGGATGAGCCTAAATTGCCAAACAGTAGCAACAACAACCAAGGGGTTAAAGCTTTTCCGACTACAAGAGGTAAAATTCCTACGATTATAAGTCCGCAGCCTAGCCATAACATCGCCCATTGGAAAGCTCGCCTTTTTCCCCAGCGTTTGGCTAGAGGAATCACTACCATAAAACCCATAACCCCGCTTCCTAGGATGATCCCGTTGACTACCGTGCCAAAACTAACATCTTTGCCCAAAAGAGCTACTGCCAAAAATGCAGGACAAGCTGCAACAATGCTCATAGCAATTCCTGCAGAGCTAAAACCTGCTACGTAGCTTCTAAAAGATTGATTTTGTAATGTCGAGCGCAGAGATTTCCAAAAAGTTGAAGACTCAATCTTAGAGGGAACAATCTCTTCTTTCAGAATCAAAGGCATTGACAAAGCAATAAAACTAATGACTCCTAGGGTCATAGCCATTCCTTGAAAGCCATATTTGTCAACCAATAAGGGAGAACCAATACCGCCAATTGACGCTCCTAGCATACTAAAAATTGCCATTAAACTAGAGAGAGTTACTCTTTGTTCTGGTGTCTGAGTCAGAGAAGGCAGCCAAGCCAGATAAGAGACTTGATATATGGCGATCGCCAGATTTAACAGGCAAAGTAAGACAATTAAATAAACTGTATTTTCGACTTTGCTATAGTTTACAGGTGGGGTAAGTAAGAAAAAAAAGCTAACTACCAATGGCAATATAGCCATTGCCAAAAAAGGTCTGCGTCTTCCCCAGGGACTCCAATAGCGATCAGAGATATGACCGATAATTGGCTGACTAATTGCCCCACCAAGTCGGCTAACTAACATTACAGTACCAACTAGCGCAGATGGAACTAAGAATGGCAAATTATTGGGATTGGGAATTCCAGGATCGTAACGATAGATTAGCATTGTTAATACTGCATTATTAATTGACAATAGCCCCATAATTCCCGTGATATAAGGCAGCCATTTGAATAATAGTCGGGGCATAAACATTACTTGGATGATGAAAATAATTAAAAAACGATTGAACCTCTAAATCTAGTAATGGCTTTGTGTGACTATAATTCTTCGCCACTCCCCTCAAAAGAATCACTACTGGGGGAATCAAACTCTAGTAGAGTTCCATCTGTTGCCGAAAACCTGCCTATCCAAGCATCATAAGAGCCAGCGTTAGTAGAGCCTAAAGAACCTTCAGTAACTCCTGTCACAAAGACATTGTCTCCACTGACACTAACTTCATAAGCATTATCAAGCTCAGAACTACCAAATTGTTGAATCCATAGTTGATTGCCATCACTGTCATACTTAGCGACCCACGCATCATAAGACCCCGCATTGCCTTCACCTGTTAAGTCGCCATCGGTATATCCTGTCAGATAATAATTACCCAACTCATCAACATCAATACCTAAAGCTGCATCATCTCCTGTTGTGCCAAACTGATCGATCCACAGTTGATTGCCATCACTATCATATTTAGCTAACCAAATGTCATAAGAGCCAGCATTACTTCCTTCTAAGCTACCAAGAGTCCATCCTGTAATGTAAATATCATCATTAAGATCTGTAGCAACATCCCACGACCAATCAAAAGTATTAGTACCAAATTGTTCGATCCACTCCTGGTTGCCATCAGTATCATATTTAGCTAACCAAATGTCATAAGTAACTTCGCCATCAGGATTCAAGTTATTAGGACCACCTAAATTTCCTCTTGTCCATCCTGTGGTGTAGATATTATCTTCACTGTCAATGTCTAAACCAAAAGTTTCATCTCCTTCATTAGTGCCAAATTGTTCGATCCACAATTGATTGCCATTGCCATCATATTTAGCAATCCAAGCATCAGCACTAGGAGGAATCTCTGTATCTGCATTGATTCCTCCTAAGTCGTCATTGGTATAACCTGCTATGAGCACATTACCAGAGCTATCAACTCTAGGATCGACAAATGGATTATCATTACCAGGACTACCAAATTGAATTTGCCATTGTCTGCTTCCTCTTCGATTATATTTGCTCAAAACAACATCATTGCCTATTCCTGCGTTAGCCCCTGCTAGTCTGCCATTAGTTCGTGACAGCAAATAAATATTACCCGCAGTATCAGTGTCGATACCATAAGAATTATCAATGACTGTAGTTCCAATTTGTCTAGTCCACTGTTCTGTGCCTTGGCTATTGTATCTAGTAAAAAAACCATCCATAGCACCGCGATTGCGTCTTCCGAGATTACCACTAGTATATCCTGCTACTAAAACTGAGTTAGAGCGATCCTTGCTATTAGCGATGGTAAAAGATAAGTCAATCCCAGCAGTTCCGAATTGTTTGATTAAGCTTAAAACAGGCTCTCCAGAGGAGCCATTCTTAAATTGAAAGTAATCAGCATCGAGATTTAATCCACCAACGTTGTTGAGACTGCCAATTAGTTCGTCATTGGTTTCTCCCCTTAAAAATATTGCTGTTCCGGTTTCCCCTTCTCCCAGTTCGGCAAAATCAACCAGGGTATAATCTTCGGGACTGCCATGAAGTTGAATGACATCTTCATTGGGATTAAAATCAACGATGATGGCTACATCATTATCGCCAGTGGTACTGTCATCACCATCATCATAATAAGCTTTTCTGCGATCGCCCAAGATAAATCGATCACTTTCACTTCCTCCACTAAATATATCTGTTTCTCCTAGACCCGGTAGATCTAGTTGTGGATTCACAGCCAGAATTACATCATTTCCTTCGCGACCTAATATAAGATCTGTTCCTGTACTGCCAACTTGGAAGGCATCGCTTGCAGGAGTACCAGCTACAGTCAGATCGTTGATAAAAGCAATTAGAGTATCTAGAACATCATCTGGTATTGGTATGTCCAATGGTTCTTCTACGATCTCTTCTACGATCTCTTCAACAGCTTGTTCTTGTTCTGCTGCGGTGGAGTCGCTGCTATCGAAAGTTTCGATGAATGCTTCTGTGGCATCGGTGGGTGTTAAAGAAGATTCATCTACTAATAAATCAGTCGCAATTTCATCGACAGTTGGTTCTCCTTCAACAATTAGATTATTATCAATAGCTTCTATAAATTCTTCATTCATTTTTGTTATTTGATTATTTAGGTTTTTCCCTTGTTAAGATATCATATTTTTCGTGATTTAGCAATACAAAATATCCCTTTATTTTCCTAATCAATAGTTGTTTTAAACCCATAAAAAATCCTTCCTTTATAAAAGGAATAAGTGTTATTTTTAGGTTTTAATATTGCTTGATATAGCGTTGATTGAATCAGTGACGCACAATTCAATCAACAATCAACTATGAACAATGGTGTGCTATTCACTCTCGTTTTACCAGGGAGCTTCAAAACCAAATAGAAAATTTATTGAATTGACAAATTAGACTGCATACATCTATATAGATTGAGTTTTATTAAAGCCATATTCTTCAAAAACAAAGGCAAAGTCCTTAGTTATTTGTTCTTGACTTAAGGAAAATTCTTCTAATTTAATTAATTGATGTTTGCGTTGATAATCTTTTTGAGTTCGATCTTTTTGTTGAACAGTTTGTTTCAATTGATCACTAGGTTCTATTCCTGTGAAATTTACTATTTCAGTAAAAGTTTTTTTTAAGTCCGAGCGCAATTTATCATAGCGGACGATCATTACTTTATCTGAATCAATTTCCTGATTTTTTTGCAGGTCATAGAAATAACGATAAAGATCTATATTGTATCTGTATCTTCGGTCTATATATCGTTGCAATTTATCTGGAGGAATATTTTTTACTCCTAATTGTAAGTCAAGTAAAAACCATAAAACTGAAAGATGAGAAGGAATTGTCTCATGGGGGGAACGGACTAAATAAATAAATTTAGCGTCGGGAAAAGTCTCTAGAATAGTTTTGATCCGATGTACGGATTGTAGGGTTTGCAAAATTACTTGCTGTTTACCCGTATAGTATATTTGCCGTTGCAAACAACGTTTAAAAAAATTAATTGAATTGCGACGACGAGACAATGGTTGAAGATCGTGAAAGCGAAATTCAGGGTTTTCTTGGTCATCAAATCCTAAAGGCGATCTCGCCCAGACAAATTGGGTATCGAGTTTGTGAAAAAATAACAGTTCTTCTTCTTCGATCTTATCTAAGGCAACTCCATGTCCAACTCGATCTGGTATGAGGGAAGATTTATTTTTTTTGATTAAGTAATTAATGAAGGGTTTAACCAAAACACGAGCGGTGAGGGAGGGAAAGAGAATATGCCAGGTTTGAAAAGCAACAAATTCATCTGTCTGTGTCAGTAATTTATGGAGAAAGGTGTTACCACTTCGGGGGTGTCCGATAATAAATATTGGCTTTTTAACCTGAATTTTGCGATATTGAGGAAAAAATATCCGGTCTAAAAATAAAGTAAAGTGAGTAAAAGCCATAAAAATCGGCATAAATAATGCCCAACGCCAGAAAATAGCACCCAAACCAAATGTTTTCCAGGCTGATACGACGATACGATAATAAACTTGCAGCATATTTCACCATCTTCTAATTTTGTTAGTGGTTAGTGGTTAGTAGGGGCTAACTGCTGTTCCCCCTTATCATAGTTAGTTGATAATTGATAATTGATTGCTAGGCGACGATCGCCGATTAATAAAGACCTTAACTGGGTTACTATGGAGTTGAGGGAGTTGCGATCGCCAACGCCGAAAACATATCGGTCTGGACGAATGATTACTATCTCTTTTTGTTGCTTTGCCAACCAGTCAGTAATTTGATTGCTGATATCTTCAATAAATTCAATCTCATCAGTGAACTTGGTTATGCGATCGCCCGCTCCAGCAGGAACAACACAAACAAACTTAGTGGATAAACTGGATAAAAAAGCCTTAGATTCAGGGGTAATGACATCCAACCAATTGTTATTGAGTCCCAAGATAGCAAAACCAGTTCCTAAGACGCGATCTAGTAAAACTAACTCTCCTGTATAAGTAAGTACTTGGGGCTGAATAAACATTTGTCCTGCCACTGATTGCTGTTTGCCGTCAGCAGAACTAGCTAAAATACCCTGTTTCAAAGGTGGCATATCCGACCCCAGGTTTTGAAATTTGGTTTTGCTGGTAAAACCTTGCACAATCCGCAGCATCGTATCCCGTACCAGGGCAAAAATGGGATTGCGAGTCTTAAAAATTTTAAATGCTCGTGTTGCTAGTTTGACAATTTCTTGAACGTGGGGCAAACGTTCGGTTTTATAAGTATCTAAAAGCTTGTCTGGTGCTAGACCCCGCAAAACTAAATCCAGTTTCCAGCAGAGATTTTGAGCATCTCGGATACCAGAACACATACCTTGACCCAAAATGGGGGGCATTTGGTGGGCAGCATCACCGACAATAAAAATGCGCTCGTTACGCCATTGCAGAGCGATTAGGGAATGAAAATGATAAACTACAGCACGAATAACCTTGAGCTTGTTGGGATCGATCCAATAGGTAGAGAGTAATTCTCGTACCTTTTCTGTCCGCTCCATCTCTTCTTTTATTTCATTCTTGTCTAAAACAAATTCCCAACGGCGATGATTGTTAGTTGAGTGGACAAACACCCCTGGTCTTCTAGTGTCGCAAAGCTGTTGTACTTTACTGGGAAGGTTTACTTTTTCCGTTAATAAAGTATCAACTACCAGTTGTCTTTGATGAAAACCAAAATCATGCAGCTTAATTCCTGCTAGTTGCCGAGTTGTACTCCGCGCGCCATCACAACCCAAAACATATTTTACCCGAACTTGGTAAGTGCGATCGCACCCTCTCTCGCGAAGGTCAACAGTAACGCCCTCTTGGTCTTGAAAAATACCCTCAACAGTATGCCCTAGATGCACCCTTACACAGTCAAAGCGGTTGACTCCTTCTCTGAGCTTAGTTTCTAGATCTGGTTGATAAAAAACATAGTTGGGTGAAAAACCATGAGTGAGGCAAGTTTTACTTAATTCAATCTCGAACAATACCTGATGGGATCTATTTAAAAACTCAACTCCATCAACAGGAGTCGCAACAGATTCGATCTGTTTGTATAGACCGATCTGTTGAAAGATACGCATAATTTCGTGGTTAAATCCAATCGCACGGGGCAAATGATAGACATCGGTTTCGCGCTCGAAAACAACAGTTTTGATTCCGTATGTTCCCAACAAATTTGCTGCAATTACTCCGACTGGACCATAGCCAACAATAGCCACATCAAAAACTAGATGGTTCATATATTTGATACTCCTCTCGTTTTATGGGAAATGCTCGGAATTGGTTTAAAGTTTAAACAGTTACATTGGGTTGCGGATTTTGAGCGAAGTTATACTCCTCAAAAACAAAGTCAAAATCTTGAGCTATTTGCTTTTTACTTAACCCAAATTGTTGTAGGTCGATAATTTTATGTTTGCGTTGATATTGTTTTTGTTTCTCAGCTTGTTTTTTAAGGACTTGTCGCAATTCATTGCTTGGTTTAATTCCCGTAAAGTCCTCTATTTGAGCAAAACTTTTCGCTAAGTCCGAGCAGAGTAGATCGTATGACAATACCATTATGTTTTCTGGAGGAATTTCGGCTTTTTGTTGTAGTTCATAAAAATAGCGATAAAGTTCAATATCGTAGCGATACCTACGCTCAAAATAACGTTTTAATTGATTTTCGGGAATATTATTGAGTCTTTTTTGATTTTTAAAAGTGTTGTACTCAAGAGTGAGATGAGAAGGGATAGTTTCCTGGGGAGAACGTACCAAATAAATAAATTTAGCATCGGGAAAAGTTTCTAATAGGGTTTTAATGCGACAGGTAGAAAAATGAATGTGGGCAATTACTTGTTCTTTTTTGGTGTAATAAATTTGGCGTTTTAAACATTCTTGGAAGAACTTGACTGAGCTATAACGGCGGGAATCTGGCTGTTGATCGTATAAGCGGAGTTCGGGATAGTCGCGATCGTCCAAACCTAATGGTGATAACAATAGTAGGAATTGGGTATCGAGTTTATGGATAAATAAAAATTCATCATGTTCGACTCGATCTAAATAAAGCCCATGACCACTTTCTTCAGGCATAATTTCAGTTAAATTATGGCGAATTAGATAATTAATAATCGGTTTAACTAAAACTCTCGCTGTTAGAGCAGGAAAAAATATTTGCCAAGTTTTAAAGGAGACGAAATCATCTGTTTGTGTGAGTAAGTTATGTAAAAAACTTGTACCACTGCGAGGATTCCCAATAATAAATACGGGATTTTTAACTTGAATTTTTTGGTATTGAGGAAAAAATATTTTGTCTAAAAAAAGAGTGAAATGGGTAAATAATAAGAACAGGGGCAAGAACAACAACCAACGCCAAAAAATTAGCCCCAATCCAAATGTTTTCCAAGCTGAAATCAGAATGCGATAGTAAACCTGTAACATAATTGTTTATTTTAAAATTGTGATACTTTCCTTTTCTGAATCTTGTTGGATTTGGAAACGTACAATTTTTTTCTGGGATGGGCGTTGATTGCCTCCATAAATCATACTGAGAAATAAAACAGAACCTAGTAAAAAAGTAGCGATAGAAAAGAGAATTAGATGGGTAGTTAGGGGCAAGATTAATAATGCTGCGCTAAATTGAATAATAATGGAAGTCAAAAGTAGGCGAACCACAAATATATTCGATCGCTTGGCAATAAATCTCGCACCCATGGGCGCACCAATAACCACAACTGGTATCGATACCCACCAATAGTTCCAAGTGTCGCTCAATATAGGATTGGCACTGAACTGTAACCGCCACAAAAACCCGACAAGAGCATTACTAGCCATGAGTATAACTGAGGTAGGAGTGGCAACTTTTTCATCAATACGGAATGCTAAAACTAGTAGGGAAAAGGTGAGAATATCCAATCCACTTCCAGTAATCGCGCTAACTATACCGCCGATCGCGCCGACAGCAATTAAAATTAAGGCATCATGTTGTTTAAAGTCGGGGATACGCTGCCACAGTCGTCTTTGGCGATCGCGATTCATCCAGAGTAATGCCACACCAAAGCTCAACCACAGAGAAACAAAAAACATTTTGGTTGCTACGGCTGGAAGATATGGTGCAATAACTTCCAGACCTAAAATGATGCCCAGCGCTCCTCCAAGTCCAGCAAAGATTAAAGCACGGGATTCGATAGGAATACGGTTTTGGAAAATTGCGATCGCAGCAGCCGTCATACCTACAGACTGAATCATCAGCGAAAAATCCCTGGCTACGGCTGGCTTAATATCAAATAGCAAGGTCATAACGGGAAATGCCACTGCGCCACCCCCTTCGCTAGTAGAACCAGCAATAAACGAACCAACAGCCATAGTGACGGACATAAACCAGTTATCGAGGAATAAATTCCACCTGTTGCCCGATGTCATCAGCAGTAACCAAACCGTCCAAACTAGAACTGGTACTAAAATATTTTTCGTCTTGAGCATCAGTTTTAAACGATGCTGTAATAATTTCATAAGAGAAATTTCCGTTCAAAATTTACTAATTTTTGCCTTTCCAATAACAAGATCATCAAAATATGAGTTAAAAATCTAATTCTGGTTTTAAAGCAGTCCCACCAGGTAAAATGGAAAATACTTTAAAAATGGGATAACCAACTAAGCCACCTAAGCCCCAAACCAATTGAAAAGTCAAAAACAACAGCTTTTCTTGAGGAGTTTTCAATTTTCGCAAGTGTAGTCCTTCCCGCTCGATAATCTCGAAAGCAGCAGGATTGGCATGAGAGCCACAAAGACGAAAATGGGGGGCTGCCACCGTGCCAAATAAGACACTCCATAACACTTTAGGTCGTTTCACTAGTTCACTGAGAACAGGACGACAACCAATTAGTTCTGCTAGTTCGTACATAAACGGCACAAACGAAACAATTCCTGTAACGCGATTGGCAACCAAAGGCTTGAACTTGGCAGTTTTTTGGGCATCCTGGGCGATAATTAATTCCATCTCGGCAAGTTCGGGAAGACTAACCCTGCCACTAGCTACGGCAGCAAAATACCTAGCTTGGAGTTCGGTAACTGGAGGCATTGCACCGATGTTGGGACGGGCAAATCCCACAAAACCGATATTAGGCAGATCGGGATGAAAAATTTTCTTATAGAGTTTACCCCAATCCCACCCTTCACTAGGGATGGGCAAAAAAGGAAACTTAACTTTAAAACCGCTACAAAAAATTACCGTATCTGCTTCAATTTTGCTACCATCACTAAAAACAACACCATCAGTGGTAAAACTTCTAATTGCAGGTTTTAGATCGACTTGAGGCTTTGCCAAGGCATCCATAAAAACATCTGACTTGGTAATAAATTGCTGATGATAACTTCCCCCAGATAAGTCAATTAATTTTTGTCGAATTTGCCAAGATTTTTGCTGGCGGTTGATCAAGGTAAACAATTTTTGAAATCCAGTTTCGATCGCGTAATAGAGACTCGGTGGCAAATGATAAGTAGCGCGGTGATGAAAGTAGTCTCCTGGTAAAGTCATCATGGGATCCAGTTTCGGCATAATAAATACACCTCTTCTCAGACTGAGAGTTACCTTATCTGCTACTTGGGATAATTCGTTTAAAATATCTCCCCCACTTTCTCCTCCACCGATCACCACAACCTTTTTGCCATGAAAGGAACTATTATCTTTATAGGCAGATGAATGAATAAAATCTCCCTTAAATGCCTGCATATTTTCAATTTCTGGGAAACTCCACTCTTCATTCAGTCCCGTACATACGGCAACAGTATCGAACTCATATTCTTGAGTTTCATGGTGGTCCCTAACCCGCACTAACCATTTTTCCCCTTTTCGTTCCACCGACTCCACTGAAGTTTCAAAGGTTATATGCCTTTCGAGATCGAAATGACGAGCATAGGACAAAAGATATTCAAGATATTGTTGATGAGTCAGAAAGTGGGGATAGGTTTCGGGCATCGGGAAATCCGAAAAAGCAGTTAAATACTTTGAAGAGGTTAGTTCGGTATTCCGAAAAACGCTGACTCCTGGGTCTTTAAATTTCCAGTTACCTCCAAGATAGGGGGATTTCTCGAAGGCTTGAACCTCCATGTTTTCTTCGAGACAAGATTTGATGGTAACTAAACCTGCTAAACCCGCTCCGATGACAGCAACTTTTTTCTTATTCATATTAAGTATTAACTAAAACTACACAAAAAATACTTACATTACTGAGGATTATTAGCTACTTTTCTGGAGCCAATAAAGGGAATAAAACGGGGTTTATTGGCAAATGCAGCAGTATAATTACTATTTTCAGATAAAGCTTGTTCCTCAGTTTGAATTCTCTTACTCATCAACCAAGCATTAGCCAGAGAAAAAGCGATCGCGGTAACATAGGCACTATGAATTAAAGGTAAAAAGGCAATTTCTAGGATTACCCCCAACCAGTTAGGATGTCTCAGATAGCGATAAAGTCCTGATTCGGCTACAGGCATTCCAGGGACTGTCATAATTGGTAGAGTCCACCGCCACTCCAAAGCTTGCATTGATAGATAGCGTAAAACTTGTCCTGCTATGGTAGCTGTTAGGGCAATAGCAGCTAAAGCGGGAACAAAAGGACGGTCAAAATACCAAACCTCAGCAATCATGGCAATCCACCAGCTTACTTGCAGTACTTTGACTGCACCGAGTAAGTTATCCCCATGTTCTTGTCCACCTCTTTTCAGAATTTCTGCTTTATGGCGATCGCTATGACGGACTTCTAAGAGTCGCTGTACGATAACGGCTAAGACAATTACCATAAAGATATATTTAGTCAACATGATTTAGATACTCCTTACCATTGCAATAAGATTGCTTCTTGAGAAAAACCAGGACCCATTGCTAACAGCAAGCCATAAGACCCTGGGGAAGGTTGTTCTGCTGCTAAAGTGCGATCGAGGATATAAAGTACCGTTGGCGAGGAAATATTGCCAATTTCGGCTAAAGCATTCCAGCTTCCTTGTAATGCTTGCTCGTCGAGTCCAAATTCTTGTTCAACGGCTTTAATAATCTTGGGTCCTCCAGGGTGAACCATCCAGCGAGCAATCTTGTCCGTTGACAGGTTATGGTCGGCAAGGAGGGGGTCAATGGTTTTGTGCAGGGCAACTTTGACATAATCCGCTACTTCTGGTCGGAGAATATTGCGCGTCCCCGTGTCCACTAAATCCATTCCCATCAGATGAACCGTATTAGGTAAAATAATCGAGCGGGTATCAACGATTCGAGGTTGACCTGGTTGAGCCAAAGGATGATCTTCACCCACCATTAAAACTGCTGCGGAACCATCTCCAAATAGAGCAGCAGTTACAATCGTCATGATGATATCGCTGTAAACTCCTGGTTCTTCAGGCAATCGCTTAATCATGTAAGATAAATCTCTTTGTAGTGAACCTTGCCACAATCCCGAAGAAGGTTCCATTGCAAACAACACAGAAGATTCTGTAGGATGTCCTTTTAAATAATCAGCGACCCGAGCCAAACCAAAAGCACCACCCATACAGCCCACCCCAGTCAGAGCCATTCTTTTAAT
>JAAUYH010017447.1_pt1 | contig 17526 bp, 13 predicted proteins | sample 7278061 | NCBI WGS metagenome assembly JAAUYH01 (sample SAMN14350203, study PRJNA611818) | marine sediment metagenome | isolation source: surface marine sediment (0.6m) | place: French Polynesia: Moorea | collected 2018-08 | reverse complement strand
TAAAATACACTTGCATAAGATACACTCTCATAAAATACAAAATACAGAATCCATAATATAGAATACTATACTACGATATATAGGTATAATTATAGTAGCTACTACCCTATATCAAGGCTGCAGTAAAGTTATTTGGTCACCATGATAACACTATAAAAGTGTGTGGAGCCTGTCATATGACATTGAGGATTTGCACATTTTCAAAAGAGCTTAGCAATGATACAGTCAGGTTGGTTTTGTAGACACAGAGGAGAGCTCGTGAATATAGCTTGGATCGGTCCCACAACACCCACCTACAATATCTGCGTCGATTTCTAAGATTGATTTTGCCCAGTTTACCTTGCAGTATCCATTTGGATATGCTAGTAATTTGACTTGGTTTTCCTTGTTCCGACTTGCGAGATTGTGTCTAATACATGTGATAAGATTCTCTGTGTCAACAACAGATGTACAATTCACACCGACGGCAACAAGATTGCAACCAATCATATCCAATAATTGATTCATAGTGTGCTCGAGTGAGGTTCCATTCGCCAGCGTTCTACCATCTCGGCATTGGAAACTAATCCAGTATGGAAACTTGGACAATGTATCACCTGCATTCATTACTCTAATTATCGCCATAGCCTCTTGTTCACTAGGTATTGTTTCAAATGCGAGAATATCTGGTATTGCTTCAGGTTCATCAGGTGATATTAACTGCTGGGCGATTAATCGATGCGAATGTTCGAACATTTCTTGAGTAACATTGTTGTACGTTCCTTGGTATTCTGACTCACCGTCCATCCACGAAGCCAAGGGACCGATTGATGCTGCTATTTTCGGAAGTCGTCTGTTCGACCTTTGCTCTTGAGGAAGTCTATCCCAAAACGTGTTTCTGGTCTGAGTTAACAGCTTGGTAGCGAACTGAAGGGTTTTTACGGCTTGAGCCTTATTCATTCGAAATTCGTTTTCGAATAATTGCTGGGTTGTTTGATAAGTAGCAGTGGTGACGACATCAGCACCTGCATCAAGATATTCCTTTGACAATTCGGCAAGACGGTGAGGCGATGACACAAGTAAAGAAGCAGCCCACAACTTCGATGATTCGAATTCAACACCTCGCTCTTTCAGCACATCCCCTATGCTGCCGTCCAGTATCACAGGTCTCTTCCCCGCATTCATCCAAACGTTCCACTGTGTTACTCGGTTCATGTTTTCATAGCCAATGGACCACGGAAAGACAGCTCTACTTGTCGAACCACAACTCTCAATGGTTGATTGGGATTTCACGGCAAATGTGGTGCGTGATGAAAATAGGATGCATGAATACAGCAGGACAGTAATGGAACAGCATCGAATTAAATTAGTTTTCCAATGCGACGATTAAATACTGGTCCAAGCAACCGCACGTTGACATTTTTGATTTTCCCCATTCATTTACAACGTCATTAAATTTGTGGGAAAGGAATAGATAACAGATACGCATCGACACATGGATCTCGATGTGTGTGGTGTACAGCCATATCGAATGGCTATCTGGTTTACGCCACAACGGCGTTGCAAGAACCACCACGATTCCCTACTGCTCCCTACCATTCATCCTTCAAACCGCTTCTGCTCTCGAGTGCAACCGCCTCACCACCCAATTCTCTACAAGGTCGACACACACTTTTCCTTTCACATCCTTCATCATGTTGCGTTCGGTTGTAGCAAGGATCCCCAAGAATGCTCGCTGCTTCGCTGCAGCTGTTGAGGAAACCCCGTTGAAAGCGACGGTACTACACGATACGCACAAGGCGCTCGGGGGGAAGATGGTCCCGTTTGCTGGATACTCGATGCCTGTGCAATACCCAGATGGAATCAAGGACTCTCATTTGCATGTGCGCTCTAGTGCCGGTTTGTTTGATGTCTCTCATATGGGTCAAGTACGATTGTATGGCAAGGATCGTATTGAATTTCTCGAAAGTTTAGTTGTAGCAGATGTTGCTGCATTGGAGGAAGGACAAGCGACATTGTCAGTATTCACCACAGAATCGGGAGGAATTATTGATGACACAATTATCTCGAACCTCGGAGGGGATAGCTTAGGACTTGTTATTAATGCGGGGTGCAAGGACAAGGATATCGCACACATTCAAGCGCATCTTGCAAAATTCCAAAACAAAGGGAAAGACGTCGCATTCGAAGTGGTTGAAGATCATGAACTACTCGCGCTGCAAGGACCCAAGGCGATGGAAGTTCTAGCGGAACTTGTTCCTGATGTGGACCTCGTGAAAATGCCATTCATGACAGGACGATCCGTAGAAATGCTCGGTACCAAGATGCATCTTACACGATGTGGATACACAGGGGAGGACGGATTTGAAATCTCGGTACCCTCGAGTAACACGCTCGAGTTATGGGCAATTCTGACCGGTCATGAAGCGGTACGACCGGTGGGACTTGGCGCAAGAGATAGTTTGCGTTTAGAAGCAGGATTGTGTTTGTATGGTAATGATATCGATGAAACTACAACGCCAGTGGAAGCGGCATTGACTTGGACGATTGGAAAGCGTCGTCGTGAGGAGGGCGGATTTTTAGGTGAAGAAACGATTTTGAAGCAAGTTCGTGATGGTGCGGCGAGACGACGTATGGCGTTTGTGATGCCGAAAGGTGCACCGGCACGTGGTGGAGAACCGCTTCGTAATGAAAACGGTGAAGAGATTGGTATTGTGACATCGGGTGGATTCAGTCCTAGTTTGGGAATGGCAATTGGTATGGGTTATGCGAAGAAACCGTTCAATAAGAGTGGAACGAAGTTGGGAGTGCCTGTTCGCAACAAAGTGAACGCGATCGAGGTGAAGAAGATGCCGTTAGTACCAAGTGGATATTATGTGGTGCCCAGTTAAGTAACTGAACTTGCCTTGCGGCAGTTCACAAAAGCACAGTGGCTGACATACGTACTGCACTGCATTGCATAGCACTGTACCTTAGATTGATGATAGAATGGGGCAGAAAATTCTCGATACAAACAGAAATTAGATGAAAATTGCTTACACTTAAAACGCATAAATTTGGTACCACCATTCCATCATTCTAATAAGTACACGATTTGTACATGTGGCAATTATCAGGCACATTCAAAGCGAATTGAAACTACTGGCACAGCAACCATAAACAGTGAAAAACTGTCAAGCACAGTTTGCGAAGCGTCAAGGAGACACAGTGTTGTAACCAGACGAAGGTGAGTGACAGAGATTGGGGCGAACAAGAGTGGTGGTAAGGGTAGGACCTAAAATTGTGTAACGCTGGCCCAGCACATATTAACGAATAATATCGAGTTGATTTTGGTACGTGTGTGGTGGTCTAATTCGCTTTGCAAATATTCCTACACCTACTATTCATCCACTGTACCCACAAGTGAATTTTCCGCTCGCCCCAATCCGTGACTACCCTTTCAACGCACGCGCTTCTGCGCTGCAACGCAACTTGCGCGTCGCGTCGCTCTATCACCATTAGTGCTGAGCAAACGCCGCCGCCAGGCGGCGGTGCCGGTGGTACCGGTACCATCGAATATCACGCCACTACTGACTTTGTGACTACCAGTGCTGTGAGTAAGAACGCCGACGACGTAGGTGAGGCGGCTGTTAATACTACTGCACCATCAACTACAAAAACAACAACCACTGTAGAGGACCCCTCCGAATCTGCGAGTTCTTTATCGAGTGCATCGAGTTTAAAACGAAGAATGTCGTCCTCCTCACTCACGAAACCGTTACGACGGTCTTATGCGGGGATGGTCGCGGGCCTTGCGTCGACTGTCGGTTTAGCACAAGCTATGTTATTGAAAGCAACGTACGAATCTCCACCTGATGCGCGAGGCCCGCGTACTGGTGTAGAGAGACCAAGAATTCGTGGACCTTTTGGAAATCAACAAATCTCCTTGTCTAGTTCTGCAGGTCACGTAACTCGTGTGGCAAATCCTGCAGTAAAAGCGACAGAGGAAGAGGCGGAGAGAATTGCGCAGGAAATGTACCCGTTTAAGAGACCAACTTCTATTAAGAATCGTGCTGTTCATGGCGAGGAAGATCTACAAATGGATGGTGCACCTGTGGCGAGGAAGTTGTTAGTTATTGGTGACAGTCTTGTGTCTGGTGTTGGTGGTGCTGCGTCGTTTAGCAATACCACTCCAGATGGTCCCGCATTACCACGTCATGTGGCGAGATTTTTAAGTGAAATGGTGGCTTCGGATGTACAATGGAATGCGTTATCCCTTACAGGTGGTGATGTAAGAATGTTGAAAAAGAAGGTGCTACCAATGCTGAAACGTGAACGCGAACGTGTTGGTGGTGATGCCCCATTATTTGCGGCTATAGTCGTGGTTACTGGCTTTAATGATATGAAACGAGTGTCCCCCGTTCGCACAGCTAAGAAGTTTCGGGAGGATCTAGCGGAATTTATTGACGACATTCGACATGAAGTTGGTGCAGAAGTGCAAGTGTTTTTGCCAAGTATTCCTGGTGTCCATCACACACCACGATTTCATGAGCCATTACGAAGTATTCTCATCTTTCTCAATAACTTGTGGGATGCACAGAAAATCGCGTTATCGCGATCAAAGAGTGGTGTGCACTTTGTCGGGAATCCGCCAGAGTCGGCGTGGCATCCGAACCCCGCGATTTATTTCTCTTCGTTAGACCGAATTCATCCCTCCGAACTTGGTTATCAGCATTGGGGAAAGCGAATTGCTAAGTCTATCTCTGATGCGTTAACCAATGATGTTGTGAACGAGAACATTGTGCCAGTGCCGGCAGGTCGAGACATAACGAGTGATGCACAACAAAAACTTTCGTCGCTTGAAATTGATGAGTAAACTTCATTTTGGGTTCGTTATAACTACTTACGTTCGCGGTACTACATTTTGGAAATCCCCATGCGAGTGGAGTAAACACTGCCGGTACAGTTCACTGTTTCCCCTGTTTCTCTGCATTTGTGTACCTTACGTGCTGCGTTGCGAGTACTCGTGTGACTAAAAGCTGCGTGCAGTTGATTTTTTATCGTGAGGAAACAAAGCGTCCAGGAGAGATATCGCGAAAATGCAGTTTGATTTTTGTCGAAATAATCACGTGTATCGTCAATCCTATAGAGACACAGTGTCGCTACGTTGGCTGGATGGAGTTCTTTTCTCTCGAGCTCTCATTAAACATAGTTGTACATTAATTACGCGAGGGATGAACATGTTGACGAGAATCCAACTTCTGCGGAAATCAATATTGTGCGTACGCAAAGTCATTAGACGTGTTTCAGTTGCACATTGATCATTCTAGCACCACAAAAATGGTTTCCAATCGAAAAGTTTTAACTTGAGTGAACAAACCCTGTGTGGCCATCTCAAACTCCAATACGCGCGGTTCAGAGGAAACGCCTCCTTTTTCGTAGAACGAGAACGAGTACGGTACAGAATTATTTTGCTTCACCAGAGCAAGGTGAAGGGCAAGGCCAAAACACCAAGGACAGACTGTCGTAGATTGCGGTAACAAATTTGATTCCACATTTCCAATAATTTAATTGGATCAAAAGATGTGGTTAACGACGGCGCTCATTTGTCGCCCACCTTCCCAATGTCTGTGGCGTGACGATTTCCCTCCGATTCGCTTTCTTCTTACGATGCAACCATGTCCACGTCCGATGGTGGTGTCGTGGAGAAGACTGGCCTTGCCGTCGCTATCGGCGCCATCGGTAGAAATGCTGCTGCCTCCACTATGGGCGCTTCCGTCGTTTCCATACTGGTGACGCCACTCGACGTAGCAAAGGTACGAATGCAGTCGCATGTGTGCCCGGTGGGTGGGAGTTTGCCATGTCCCGATCCCGCCCATCCTGCCGGTACTGCTGACATGATGCGTCGCGTGGTTCGGTCTGATGGATTGCGCGGGCTGTGGCGTGGACTGGGGCCCACGTTAGTGCTTGCTGTACCTACCACAGGCTTATATTTTACTATGTACGAAGCAATGCGCGATCATGCCAGTATACCGCCTGTGCTGGCAGGCGCGTTTGCTAGATTTGTTGCGGCTACTACTGCATCTCCACTCGAGTTGGCACGAACACAATTGCAATCTGGCGCACCGGGTGGTGTGGTGTCTGTGATACAACGGGTTGTTCGGAACCAAGGCACCCCTGCGCTTTGGCGTGGACTTGCGCCAACTCTGCTCAGAGATATACCGTTCTCCTCTATTTATTGGGGCTGTTACGAGAGCATTCGCAGATTAGGAAATAATCGTATATTTGAACATCCCACAACTGCGGGATTCGCCGCTGGGAGCTTGGCCGCTTTATGTACTACGCCTGCTGATGTTGTGAAAACTAGGAGACAAGCTGCCATTCCTGGTAATGTCGAGCCGCCGTCAATACGAAAAATTGTTAGCGATATCGTGAAAATAGATGGAGCGCGCGGGTTTTTCAGAGGTGCATCTCCGAGAATTGCGAAAGTTGGTCCCAGTTGTGCTATAATGATGGGGAGCTATGAACAAATACGAAAATGGCTCGGTGTTTAGCTTGTGCGGAACGAACTAACTTGTTCATTCCTCTTTTAGTTTGGTTGTCCAACTTAATTTTTGGTGTTCCACAAAACTTTTGTGTTCTTCGTTAGCTGCTAGACTCAAACATCTTCTAACATTTCATTTGTCAACCAGCTCTACTTCATGAATCGTAAAGTAGACCACTGCTAGTAACGTCAGAAGAAAATTCTCGTCAAGGAGCCTACGAGAAGACGACAAAATAGTGTTTACTAACGTAAATGCGGAAGGTGAGGGGAACAACTAAACGCTCGGTAGCCCATCTACGCAATAACGGTAATCTGCATGGCATACTCACGATTTCGAAGGATTTCGGAACGCTTTGCAATAAGGACATGATCGACACCAGGTCCAAACACCAGCTGCGCCGTGTGGCCTTGGAAGTGCACGTCGACGTCGATGGTGCGCTTGAGTTGTTCTTTGAGGCCAACAATTTGGAGGGAAACATCGGCGGTGCGCGAATATCCGGTGCTGTCGGTACGGGAACGACGCACATTAATGTGCCATTTGAAGGTTCGCAATTCTAATGACTCCACTTTCACCCATGTGTCCGATGCTAAATGGACTTCGCTAAACGCGACGCTGCCGCTCCATCTTCGAGGGGAACATTCCACGGCGTTCAACGCATCCACGCGAGCGCGTAACGCGGAAAGCGTTTCTTCGACGCTCACCGAGAAATGCGCCAATTTCGCTTGTAGTGCTTCGACTAGCTCGGAGCTTTGGAATTGTTCCAGCGTTGTGCGTGCATAGCGACGAACTGGAATCCAGTCGCTGACACAGAGAGCCACGTCACGATATGGAACGGCGGGATCTACGACACACAGATCGGCGTTACCGTCACGTATAGGCATGAGCCCATTTGTTCGACACCAATCCACAGCACCTTGGTTGTACAGAGTAGGCCAGAACAGAAATGTGCGGGGTTGTTCGATACCACCAATAACATGTGCACCAGAGGCAGGCTGTGCGGCGAGGGTGGTCAAAAATCGCCGGAATGCCGAAGCGTATACATCAGGTTTCGGGGTTCCCGTAGTGGCGGTAATACCTTCAAATGCTTCCAGCATCACGAGTTCGAGCAGGAAATCGTCGGGACGTTGCTTCTTGGCTTCGAACTCTAAACCGTCTCGCCATTTGCGTGCCACTCGAACTAGGTCCTTGTAGAGTGGTGGTTGTGCCTCGAGGAATAAGGTTCTCAACACTTCGCAGCTCGTCTGAACATGCACTTCGCGTGGGGTCACGGTGAGACCTTCTTTCTTATCATTGTTTTCACTTGGTTCCTCAGGGTCGTTCATGAGCAGCAATTGTTTCGGGCCCGAATATAAAACGCCAGCGGCGAACACTCGTACATCCATCCCCTTGATACAGAAAAGAACGCTTAGACCACGTTCTTCGACACCTGTAAATGGACAATGGGAAGTGCCGGGCGGAGTAGCGCTAAGTGCGTCGACAAAGGGACGGAGGTAAGCATCGATATATCGAGCGGCAACGAAACTGTCGTCGAAAACGGCGTACAATGCGAGAGTGGTGTCGCCGGCGGAATGGGTGCCTCGCCCAACACAACCTCCGGGAATGATACGGCTCGGTTTGATTTCAGCACGCGCTAGTGCGACACGCACTTCGTCGATAATCGCGAGGACGGTTGCGGCATGCTCAGGGGTGGGACGAAGAGTGGGCAACAGTTCAGCCCATGTTAATCCCCACGGTGTTTCGGTAGCACCAGAAGGTTTGACAGCCGGTGGATCGGCGGTCGAATCGACCGGTTTGTCATTGAGTTTCTCAAACATTGTACACGGTGGTTGTCTCTGGTGAACACCGCGCGGTGGAGTGTACCATAGTAATCATGAAACGAAAAGCAAAAGCAATGCTGCGAAATTGAATTCGAAAAATAGATTCTGACAGTCAGCAATGACCATCCACATTCATCCCAACAAAATGTGAAATACCCAAATCACCCATATATCGTCATAGTGAAACAATCCTTAGGAACTCTGTAACTGAGAACAACGAAATGTGGGGTTCCCTGTTGCGAAAAGCATAATCATGGTCTTGACTTGCAGAAGAACTGCATGTTTTATGTACTGTACTGTACTGTACCTCTAGTGAATATGAGCATTGAATACAACCGGATTCCCCAGATAGTTTTTCGTACAATAGCTCACCCTCTGTACTACTAACTTATGGTAGAATGACGCTATAGTGCAGGTACAGCCTTGTACATTATGGTACTGGAGAAGTGATTGAGCATGTACCGATATACTGTAGTGACGTACGGTACCGGTCTACTGGTGCCCACCGAAAGTAAAATAGCTTGACTTCATAAAGTCAATCATTTTCTCAAAAAACCTTTTACCGCTTGTTTCTTTTTAGTTGATTGTCTTGAATGTTGAAATGGATTCTTCTTTTTCGGCTAGAGTAAGGGGCAAAACCAAGTTGGTGGAGAACGAAACTGACGGAGAGTTAGGCCACAGAGCAGTGAAATTTTTTATTCATGTTTATTTTTTACAAATACTCCAATATATTGTATTACTGTACCTATTTTTAATTACAAATTTGTGAAGGTTAGACTTTGTTTCAGACACTTTGAGTAATCGAGTTGCAAATGAACGAAAAAGATAAGTATTTAAATTTAATCGAATCGTTCAAAATCTCTAGGGTCCGGCCAAACGACAATGACAATAAAATTCTCTTCCAACGACAGGAACATCGTTTCATTAAGGCTGTAAGAGTTCTCAGGGGTTTAAAATAGAAAATAGCCTAGAATACTGCACTCAAGTAACATTAGTTTCACAGACTTTGTCTACTAAAAAGAGGCATTTAACGGCATGTTGCCAATCATGCTCTCAAAACTACATGAGATTGCTCATCTTGTTTGTAAAAGACTTCATCTTTGGGTTTACTAGATGAATAATTTTTACAGCAGTTTCTCTTCTATCAATTTTTAAATAATAGAATAAGCATGAGCCATCGTTGTGCCAGAAGTCAAGACAATGCCTTTCCCTATGTCTAAGTTTCTTCGTACTAGAAGGTATTGCAGTGTCAGGCATTCCTAATTTTTTAGCTTATCAAAAAAGGCTGCAAATTAGTCTATTCTGTCAAGCTAAATATATGGTTGTCGATAGATCTACTAGAATGACGAAAAGTAATGCAACGAAGTACAGAGAAAGAGTCAGCTGATTGAATTTGGTTTTTTCAAACTAACTTGCGACTCTATTGATTTTCGTTTGACAAGCTCTAGTGCTTCAGATACCGTAAAAGATTGCACAGGCTAGGAAAACATGAGTTTGATACAACGAACGAACTGCTAAGATCACAATAAAATATAACCTGAACTCAGAATTGCTTTTCGGCCATGTATTATTATTGCTCAAGAAATGAAAAATGTTTTGTAGATCAGAGTCAACGTAAAGTTAAGTGCACTGGGTCTACCTTGATCATGGTTTAGTTTAAAAACAGCTATTATGCAAGCAACGAAATTGCTAGAATTTGCAGCAATGTGTGATGAATTGCTAGAGGATTTGTAACACAATCATCAAAAAGAGCCTTCTTCGGTAGATCAGTCAGCCAAGAATTGCGGAAGAACCTCATGCACTCTAAATTCTCATTTTTTCTCCATTTCTCAAAAATCTTGGATTTTGAAGCTCCAATTTTTTGTCTCTTTTATTAGCTCGACATGCCAATCAATCATACCGGGTATTTGATCTTTTGAAAGGAGCAAACCTTTGATAGCTAATCTGAAATAGTTAGGGAGTGGTTAATTTGTAACTAGTTGTACGATTTCTTCCAGTTAGTTATCTGCTGCAAATCAAATAGACAAACAATAAACATTTTACGCTAAATTAGTTTTGCAGAAGAAGCATAAAATAAGTTGCTAGTTAATTATGCATCTAATTTAATCAATTCAAATGCATATGATACTCTAGTTCAAATTGAAAGGAGATAATAGATGATTCATTCCAATTAAAATCAACTATTCGGGCATTGAGAGTTCGGTCTTAATCAAGCCAACAAGGTACTGATATCCTTGATGTACTAGATAAAAAGAAAGTACTTAAATCCAAATCATTGTAGAACGAAAGAAGGAAAGTTCGCTGACAGTGTCTGCTGACTAGAGAGTTTATCTTAAGATTCATTGGTTTCGGTACACAAGGTATGCTGGTGTGCTACAAGCTAAATATTGTAGATTGTACCAGCAGTTCATAGGCCGACGGGGATTCTTGATAATTTTATTTCAAGAGAGAGCTCGTGAACGGGTAATTTTGTTTCAAATTTTACTTGACGAGTAGTCAAGCGGGAAGTCTCACGTAGAATACGTTAACGAGCTATTAGCTGCATTTCGAAATGATGAACACAAAGTATTTGCATTTGATAGTAGTAAACTGTAAATTTGATGATTTCGCTTGCAAGCGAGAATGAATATAGCTAGTGGAACGATAATGTGGAACGATTTCTAACAAGAACAGTAATAGAAGGAAAACAAGCTTTATCAGCTACGCATACGTCAGAATTGCTTACTAATCAAAAAAACTCAATGCCCTTTTAGGTAAGAACCTTGCAATTCATTATGGAAGCTTCCCGTATCAGAAAAAGAACACGGTACTAAACATCCTTGATGGTGAAGCATAGACGACGACATTATTTACGTGGAAATGTTTCAGAAGCCGCAAAGAAGTGTTTCCGAGGCAATTTTCGCTTCAAGCGAGGCTCAGTTATAAAGGGTTACTCAGTTTTTGGATTGGTTTTCAGGTCTTTCTTATGAATCGTTTCTTTAAGAAAGTTATAGAAGAATTTCGTTAGATCGCAAACTATTTTCATTCAAAATAGTACAATACTCTATACTTCTTAGACGGCATTAATCTATACATAGATAATTATTCAAAATGAGCTACAACTTCATTTCCATTCTTCAAGATCTGAAACTGAAGTACCGTATGATTAATTGAAGTCAGATATGCAACAATTTCATTCAATAAGAAAGAAGACCATAACGTGCGCTATAACTCGAAAACTCATGATATTAGATTACTGAAAAGGATTCAAGCTACCAGCTTTTAAAAGAAGGAATTATAAGGTGGACTGTACTGAAAAGAATGCATGACTCGATGAAGCTCTGGAAATCACAATTTAATTAGAATTATTCCTGTACCTACAGTACTTCTGCTATGAGCGCAAAAGTATCGGAACAAGCTAGCGAGATGAAGATGTATCTATTGCTAACAACCCATACTCAAACACAGAATTGAAGTTTTTTAATTGTACTATTTCGTGCAGTAAGCTGTCTATCCAAGCTTCAAGTATTATTTTAAATTTGAACTATGTGTTCGATTGACAGTCTGGTTGATCGAGCCCTGTTCGAAACTGAAAAATTTAAATATTAGAGTTAAGTTCTTCAATTAACATATCAGAGAAAAAAATTGGAGACAGGCAATTGGAAGTCAGAAAAATGATTCGTGAGATCCTTGGGAGGTCTTTGACGATGCAATCACGTCGTTTCTGTATCATTCGTATAGTAACGATAGGCTACTGCCTTCAATATTCTATGACTGCTAAAAGAACATGTCAAAGCTAATTGGCTTCGAGAGAGAAAGAGAGCTGAACTGTAACCTAAACTCGTCTGATTAAGTATTCCTAAAATCTATTTGACATTGACGCCCATTTACATTGATCTGGTGGGAATAGGGGTCACAGCGTAAGATACGATGGACTTACTAATCATCTGAAGCAAAGAAATGAAACACGCCATTTGAATGTCTCTAGATCGAAGTAAGAACACTAAGATCAAACGAACGTGTGCGATGAAAAAGGACTTATTGACTTCATGTATTCTTCAGGGGACCGGAACTCTTTACGGATCCACTGATCAATGTTTAATATACAGTCCAAGTTTTAGTTGGGACTACTTAAGGCTTTATTGTGAAAGCCAATATTCAGGAACGCCAAGAAGGAAGGGGTCTCATGCAAAATACTGTGGGATTGAGTTACAGAGTCGATGCACATTCTCTCTAACAGAGACATATCTTGTCTGTATGTAATGAGCCAGTGTTATTTGTAGGGCTAGGTACCACCGAGAACTTCCCGAGAACAATAACAATTGAGGGAATTTTCGACTAAAATCGATTCACTTGCTGTTAAATTGTTCGACTCTTCGGAGTCTCCTGGGCTATTCAGACTATGTACATACAAGAAGCCTATCGAAATCTACGAAACAGAAAATACCGGATGAATACACAGCTAGTTGACTGTTCAAATCTTGTTTTCGTAAAACAATTCCGAACACTGTAATTCTTTCGATGCTTATATCACACTTGAATAGTAGAAGTTCATCCTTCAAATGAATTCGCAGGTGAACGGATTGAGGAATATAAGAAACAAAAAACGGAGGCAGTATCTGCAGCCGTGATTGCATCATTAGCTAGGTCGAGAAGAAGACCCAGCAGTTGAACAGATTTCCTGATGGCGCTTTAGCTGCACCTTGGTTTTGTGGCGCGCTCCACAACGAGAGCAAACGTAATTGCGCTCTTCATGAACCAATGCAGTATGGCGAGTCAATCCGTCACGGAACGCGAATGCTGCGCCGCATTTCAAGCATTTGAATGGTCTTTCATTTAGATGAACAGAGCGACGATGTTTTTGTAAATTTCCTGAAAGTAAAGTTAGTAATTGTGTGATGCATTGTGGATTCCAAGAACACGTACCTTTTTCTCCGAAGGCTTTGTCACAGAAGTCACACTTGAATGGTCTTTGTTTCTCGTGAACTGTGCGAATATGCTTCGTGAGGTCTCCCACTTGAGTGAAAAGATGACCGCAAATTTTGCAGCGTGACCGTTCGTTCGGCACTCGAACTCGTCGCGCACGTTTGGGTCTCTCCGAACCTCTCTCATCACCAGATTTGGCTGTCTTTGCAGATTTTGCAGACCCACCAGAAGAACTTTTCGACCCACTTGATTTGCGATCAGAATTCTTTGATTCATTTGACCCTGACCCACTACTGGAGGATTTCGAACTTCTACCGGAAGGGTTAGCAGGCACTTGATGTGGAATTATCTCCATTGGAACAGTTGCTGGAATTGCCACATGAGGACTTGGAACCGACCTTGGTGGAAGAGCTTGACTTGGTTGCGATGCTGATGTACCATGGGAAGAAGATGGAGGGTCGTTTAGCAGAAATCGGACATCAAGTTTCTGATTGCGCTGAGGTTTAGGAGGCATAGTGAATCTGGTCCAATGTGGACGCGTCCGTCTGTCCCTCTCTGCACACGCAATGGAAACAGGACAGACTCAGAGTACTCTACTTATATCAAGAAATGAGGAGTCGATTGACAACGGGAAGATTGAGCGTCGAGGATGGCAGTGTCAGATGATTCGTTTCAAGGGATCAAACGCGGATGACGTTGTCGGCTTAGGATGCATGAAGATCCAACATTATCATGCTCATTGGTTATTGGAGAGGATCAACAGTGCCAATACACCTCGGCAAATCGAGCACATCTAGCAGATGCAAATACAAATACTAGAAGAAAATTTTCTCGCTTACGTAAGACTTCATACGAAAGAAGTAAGAGTGAAGCAACTGTCAAGTGTAAATTTCGTCCCCGCATTCAGGTGATCGTGCGGTTATCTCATTTCCCGTTGTTACCTATATATCGCACCTGGTTTCAAATTCCGAATTACTCTTGTTTCCAGCTGTGCGTGCCCTTATTTCAATCTTTATCTTGTTGTGAGTGCATCGCTCAACTTTGCCTGTAGACTAAGGTCACGCTGTCACCGCACGTATATCTTTAGCAAATTCGAGCTGTTACCGTTAACTGGACAGCTCTTCCTGTTCACGATCGCAGTAAGAAATCATGAAATGTCTGGGACGCGTTGAGATATCGATTACCCATGCATCTGAATGACTGCAATGAAATAGACCTGCCCACAAAAAGTTTGCATTTCGGGACCCGTCAGAACTTACACGTCGTTCTTACGGAAATCCTTTGACAACAAAGATTTGATATTCGGTAATTAAATTACGCGGACCACTGAAGAATGCCCATGCTCGGCAAAACTCACAAGTTTCTTCCATCCCGGCACTTCCTGAACAAAACCCATACCCGCGCTTGATTCATTCCTAAATATTTTCACTCCACTCTCTGATTCTAACAGCTCAGTACAGTACTGCACAGAAAAATGAATCCAACGAGTCATGGGGGAACGAATAATGAGAGACGATCACGTGAAGCCTTGTGTGGATTTCACGAAGGTAGATATCATTTGAGGTATGAAATCAAGTTGAACAGCATTCTCTGTAGTTTTTTCTGCGTCGATCGAATAAGACGTGTAACGATCGAAGGTTGATCGGTCTCTCTAATTCCTTTCCTGATATTTCTCTGCTTTGAAATCTACTTTTCTAGACGAAAATTAACTTGGCTTCCAGAATCAGAAATTTGATTTTAACTTCTTGTAGGCAGCATTCGTCTGATTTTTGTCCAATCGAATGCAAAGTATCAGTTCGCAGATCTAGGCATTGAAACTATTGTCGACATTTAGTCAGCAGCAGAAACTAACAGCAACTTAGAGTCATGGTGCGAGCGTAGCTCCATCTGAAATTTGTGGGATACAGCAAAATGATCGAGATCATTCACTGGCATAAGCTTCGAAACTCCGAAATCGAATTTGAACGTTTCCTAGCCAGCGAATTGAATTAGGATATCTCGTCTCACTTGAACCACAATTGCTTCAGCTTGGATGAAGGTAGGCCATATTTGAGTGCTATGCTCGCCGTGACTTTGTGACACGAAGATCCGCACTGCATTATAACAAAACTTCACAACGGTGCAGGTTAAATTTTGATAGATATGAATTGAAAGCGTTAATTTGTCGTAATTATCTGTTGGAAGAAGCAAAACCAAAATTGACTTCGGGAAATTTTGATTACATTAATCTTCCACCAGCTATGAAAAGGAAAGAAAAGCCGAGGAAATAATAAGTCATTATCGTTTAAGTACTTTGAAATGGTTTCAGCTGGTTTTCCAGAATTCATGCCTCTGCTTGCGTCTCAAGGGACATGTAGTATAATATACAATATTCTTATTAGCTGAGATCCCTATAATACTGTTTGCAGCCCGCACAGAAATAGAGTCCTCATTTCTAGGCATTTCTTTCTGTAAATTTCTATGAGTCAGAATTAACTTCGGAATTGATCAATTCAAATGTCTGTTGTATTTTACTTAAAAGGTATTACTGCTATATTTACTTTGAAAAAACGTGAAAGAGAGGGCGTGGTTTGTTGCGTCAGAAAATCACTAAGCTCTTTTGTACCATGTGACCTACACCGTGAGGTAGTAAAATTAGAAAATGTCACGAAAGCTCATCAAGGATAGAGCTCGTCAGGACAACATCGTACGTTCGCATAGTGAAATATCTTGATTTGAGCAGGTTCTATTCTCTGCTCAACAACACAATAAATCAAAGAAAAGTGAAAATATGTTATAATCACGAAATATGTTGAACGTGGCGTTCAATATTAACGTATTTTGCGATCATACCTCCCAACTATTGTAGTTACCAACGCATTAGTTTTCCAGGGCCATTACATTCAATTTGAGATCGAAAATTCAGTGAAAAAAACTTCCGGACTACGATCCGTAGTCTGGATCATTTATTTATTGAAAAGTATTTTGGATTATCACGGTCCGCCAAAGTAATACGCGTTCTGTCGTGATGGTAGAAAGAGCTAAAAGAATTCATTTCACAGGTTTCATAAAGCCGATCAAAGATCCTTTGCTCGTCTCTGGGTCAACTCGAATATGGACAACGGAAGAAATGAATCAAATTCGGCTCGGCATAATCCCAACAGGTATGGATCAAAGATGGATCGCTTTCATGGAAGTTAATACTCTATATTTGCATCAAAGCTCTACGGGATGTTGTGTATATGAGATAAGATTCAGGGAAGTCGAATCTGGGCTTGGGCACATTATAGACGTGGCATATGTCACGAATGATAAGTCTATCTACTCTTGCGACACAAATAACGAAACTGAACGAATCGCTATGGAAAAGTCAATTAGGGATGCCTACTATATTTAACGTGAAACGCTGAAAAGATTTCAATTCCCTATCAAAAAATTAAGGCTCGATATGATAATTGATTTCGACTACAAGATGAATTTCAAATCCGCACTTTTAAATGAAGACAAAAAATATAAGCATTTGAATTACTGGCCAAAATATCAAAAGTTGCAATTGCAAATGGATTATAAACACTCCCGTAACATAGGTACTCTAAGGGGAATCTATTAATCAAACAGCTTGCTAACTACACCGCTATCACCGGAGTCAAATTTTACTAGATATTTCAACATCGAAATGTAAGCGTAATTGAATTGAAAACTGTGAAAGATGTAACGTACAACCAGGATAACTGTAATTTGTGTATAAATTTTTGCAACGTAGATGCTTGAAGTAGTTCGAAACATGTTTTAAAGCGAAACCTAAGAATTCACTAAGATTTTCTTTCATTATTTTCAACGCGTTTTCCAAATAAGCAAAATCCCTTCACATGAAGTATATTATTTTATCTTTATTTTCTCAATGTAATAAACGAATTAGATGTTTTAGGGGTATTCGAAACAAACACAGAAAAGAATCATAGCATCTAAGACTGATGATTGTAAGTTTCACTGTTCGTTGAAATAAGGACGAACGAATTGCCGCTAGCGATCGCGTTTCTCGGTATGCAGGATTGAGCAACAGCACGAATCTTGTTCTAGCCACAATTATTTGTACCTTCGTTCAGCAGACCTTTCCTTCAGTCAGATTTCTGGAGCACAGTTAGGTTTCATATATTTTTCAGATATCAATTGATTTGATGAATCTAATTTGGAGATGTTTCTGCGGAAGGAAGGCTACTATCCCGGTACTTGCGACAAAGGGGATGATTTTCATCCGCTTCTCATCTGCAATTCAAACTACTACAATACGAATTGATTGTTTGCGCTGACGTTTCTTCACC
>JAAUYH010200995.1_pt1 | contig 17534 bp, 13 predicted proteins | sample 7278061 | NCBI WGS metagenome assembly JAAUYH01 (sample SAMN14350203, study PRJNA611818) | marine sediment metagenome | isolation source: surface marine sediment (0.6m) | place: French Polynesia: Moorea | collected 2018-08 | reverse complement strand
TCTCAGTTTTAGTTTGTCATAGGAAATATCAATCGCTTTCATGTCTTGGACATCAATCTTATGCCAGACCACATGAGCATGAAGTCGGGCATCCTTGATGTGAAAGACGACCGCTCGACTTTGTCCTTCCAGACCAAGAGCCCGCTCCGCTTCGTTGATGGCATTTTCAAAGATTTCTGTATTCACAATTTCATCCCGGGGAGGATTAAGGCTCAAGCTGTAGAGAAACTTCTTACACTTGGTACCAAGTGCAATGGCTTGTGCTTCTTTAAAGGCACCATTCAAATCGGCTGCTGTGAAACCGCGCAGTTCATGAATGATGACCTGTTCGTTATCGATTACGTTTGTCAGATGGCGTGCTAGCTGTCCGCCGCCGCCGCGCGAGTTGCCATGTAAGATCATGCTCTGAAATCATCCTTCAATCCAAGTGCGGTGATAAGACTTAAGCGAATGTCGGTGATTTGCTCACAGGCTAAGTTTATGTCCTTCATGGTTTGCTCATCCAAGAGGAGAGAGCCGCTTTTGACTTCGTATGCTATCTGGGAGAGATTTCTGGCTATTTCAGATTGTCCAAGAAGTCCGATAGCCTGCGCGAGTGCCTTTCGGTCCTTCACTAAAGCACTACCACTGAGTTTGCGTTTGCAAGCAGAGCTTCGAAACAGACAGCTTTTGATGTAGGCATTTATGGGTATGCCGGATGCCAGTTTGTTCAGTTCCTCTTTTTCTTCTTCCGTAAGGCGAAGAGAAATTGGAGAAGGTCTTTTCGGTTTTGCACTTGCCATGAAATCTACGACATTGTGCGACTGGTGAAGCTCAGCTTGTATCAGCTAGGCATCGGTCGCAAAATGTCCCATGCTGCGTGCATGAGGCGGCGAGTGGGTTCACGCCCTTGAGATTCTTCTGAAAAATCGCTTCGTAGGTGCCGTTGGTTGCGAGCCCCCGCAACCAACTTCAAATCATGTAAGCGATTGGAAATTCGCCTGTTTGGGTAGATCGCCACCAAGTGGACGCGCGCGTCTGAATATTTCCGATGTGTTAATTCAGGTTATCATTTTTTGCGAGTCATCGATTTTGATTCATGTTCAGGAAACGCTCGGCATTTCAACACATACTCATTGGTGAAGGTAACACAGAAGCAGGGAGTTTTGCTTTCAGTGTTTTGCCGGCCTCGCGTTTTTGAGTGCCTGCCAGACACTTAGAACATAGAGATCGTTTGAATGTATGGAGTAGAAAACGATGCAAGCTTCCAAAGTGACACCTGTGATCCTCGCAGGTGGTAAAGGCACACGCCTTTGGCCAATTTCCAGAACTGAATTGCCAAAACAATTCTGCAAATTTGGGCCAGAAATGAGCCTGTTTCAGCAAACAGTTTCGCGCCTTTGTAATGATGAGGTTTTCGGAAAACCCATTGTCCTAACCAATTCTTTTCACCTTAGTCTTGTTTCCGCACAATTGGCTGAAATCGGCGTGACTGCTGAACAGATCATTTGTGAACCCTGCGGTCGGGATACTGCACCAGCGATTGCCCTTGCGGCAATAATTGGCAAGCGGCAGAACCATGACATGATGATGGTTGTGCCTTCTGACCATAGAATGGACGATGGTGATGAGTTCGTGATTGCGACACAAAAGTCTACGGTAATTGCCAGTGAGTACGGCAAGATTGTTACTTTTGGGGTGAAGCCGGACTACCCGGCTACCGGCTATGGGTATGTAGAAGCCGGTGTGGAAATTGCAGATGGACTGGGTTTTACGCTCTCGTCCTTTATTGAGAAGCCCGATCTTAAAAAGGCAGAACGCTTGTTAGAGAATGAACGTGTGTTCTGGAATGCAGGAATGTTTCTGTTCGCACCAAAGGTTATGTGTCGTGAACTCGAAACCTTTGCTCCAGACCTCAAGAGCAAAGTGTGCAAGTCGGTATATGCATGCGATCTTTCGAAACCAGTTGTTTGGCCGGATGAAATGAGTTTCTCTCAAATCGAACCTATCTCAATAGATTATGCCGTAATGGAAAAAACTGCGGAGGCTGCGGTGGTTCCGGTAAACCCGCAGTGGTCTGATGTTGGGAGTTGGAATGCTGTATGGGAAACGTCGGACCATGATCAAGATGGCAACTGTGTAACGGGAGATGCGATATGTGTTGAAACTGAAAACAGCCTTGTTTCGACCGATGGCCCCTTTGTCGGTGTCGCCGGTGTTTCAGACATTGTTGTTGTAGCCAAACAGGATGCAGTGCTTGTGACTTCGCGCGAGAGCAGTCAATCGGTCAAAGGTCTGATCTCCGAAATGAAATCAGGGCATGATGAACTGACTATTAGACATGCTGGAGAAACACGGCCCTGGGGCGAGTTCACCAGCATTAATCGTGGGGAAAATCACCAGGTCAAAACCATCACTGTTAAACCTGGCGGTCAGCTTTCTCTGCAATATCACTATCATCGTGCTGAGCATTGGGTCGTCGTCGCCGGGACACCAACAGTTACGGTGGGAGAAGAAGTCATGCAAATGACGCCGTGTCAGCAAATATACATTCCGCAAGGCACTGTGCACCGGCTTGAGAATTTGACAGATGATGATGTTCAGATCATTGAAGTTCAATATGGGGCTTATCTTGGTGAAGATGATATTGTGCGCTTGTCAGATGTCTATGGCAGACCAGAAGTCGAGCATTCCAATCCGCAAAAGAATGTGGCGTAGGGAGAAAGGAAATGAACCATATTTTTCTTTTCGACGTAGACGGCACGATTACTCCACCACGACAATCTATGAATCCCCAGTTTGCGGAGTTCTTTGATGACTTTGTCCAGAAGCACTTGGTATTCCTTGTTTCTGGAAGTGATTACAAAAAAATCTGCAAACAGGTTCCACCATATATTCTGTCACACTGTGCCGGCGTTTATGGATGTTCAGGGGCAGAATATGTTGAAGCTGGCAAAACGGTTTTTCAGAACCATCATCCGTTTTGCCAGGACTTGATCAATGACCTAACGCGTTTTGTTGAGGGTAGTTCCTACACGCGCCGTCATGGCAAACATCTGGAACATCGTCCGGGCATGCTGAATGTCAGCGTTGTTGGCCGAAACGCAAATCTTGAAGAACGTCGACATTATCACGCATGGGATAATAATCTCCGTGAACGCGAAACGTATGTTTCAAAACTTATGAAAAAATATCCTGACTATGAGGCTTCATGTGGCGGTGAAATCAGCATCGATATCGTGCCCAGAGGTTGGAACAAATCGGTGGTGAAGAAGTACATATTGGAAAAGTACCCGGGAAGTTGTCTTACATTTTTTGGAGACCGGATGGGACCCCAGGGGAATGATCGGCCACTTGCGGAAGCGCTCAATACGCCAAGTCGCAGACACAAGGCAATTGAGGTTGAGAACTACAAGGAGACCTGGATTCACTTGCGACATCTGGCTGATGATGGAATGCCAAAATCAGCGCATCTGCAAAATGAGCGCCTCTCTTTGTGGGGGGATATGGTGTCGATCCATTAGTACTATAATCTCGATGATCGATTCGCCCGGTTGAGAGTGTATTGTTAATGAAGTCCTAACAGTGAATCTGAACAATCGGGCATTGTAACTGGCAATGTTTGTTTTTCCTCTAAGCCACTAGATTCTTCGCAAATGCGAGTCTTTTGCGAAGATGAACCCGATACATATATGCAAACTTAAAATCCGTAGCTGCATCAGCAAGCCGTACATTGTTTTGGCATGGGTCTTCTTGTGGGTGTTGCAGTTTCTCAATGCTGCATATGCTCAGGGTTCGCTTTATGAAACATTGCTGGCGGCACGGGAAAACAGTGTGGCGTTGCAGCGGCAAGCGTCAATCTCGCGTAGCGCGTTTGCTGATGTAACCGCTGCGAAATCTGCGCTTTTACCGAATGTATATTTGGATTTCGGTGGTGGCGTATTTTCCCGAAACAGTGACGGTGTTTTAGGCAACTCATATCGAGATCGTGATGGTGTATATGGAAACATCAGTTTGATCCTGTCACATAAAATATGGGACGCAAATGCGCGTGGGTATCAGGTTGATGCAAAATCTGCGCTGGCGGGAGCTGAGGAAAAACTGCACTCACATTATGAGCAGCAGACATATTTGAATGCTGCAAAGGCCCATTTCAACGTCCTGCACGACCGAGTTGTTTCGGAAAAATTTCGAAAACACCACGACGCAATAGAGCGCATTGTTCAAATGGAAAGTTCGCGTTTCGAGCATGATGAGACGACACAAGTCCAGCTTTCACTGGCTCATGCTTACTTGAGCAATTTGAAAAACCTGCGTGATGCAGCAAGTGGCAGACTGCGGAAGTCAAACGCTGTCTATTTAAAGTTGGTAGGTCGTAAACCCGGTTCATATCTGGAAAGTCCAACAATTGAGGAAGCGCTACCGAATACACTGTCCGAGGCCATCATCATTGCCAAACGAAAGAGCCCTCTACTCAAGGCAAAACGGCACTTGATCGATGCGGCTGATTTTGACGTTGCTCACGGAAAGGCTCTTCAGGCGCCAACGCTCTTTTTTGAAGGCAGTATCTCAAAAGGATCATTTCCGGATCGTGAAATCACTGACCTGGCAGCAGCTGGCTTTCGTTTGAGAGTTCCAGTCAATTCCATGAGCGAACGTGATGCCCGTATTTCTCGTCAGCATGAGGCTGCATTCCGGGCACGTCTTGATTTTGATGAAAGCGTTGCAACCATTCTTCATGATGTGAAGTCTGTGTTTTCGGCTCTCCCAGATGCAAGAGCTGCATTTTCGAATGCGAAAAAACGTAAAACCCAACTGGTAGCTGCATACAAAGCAGCCGTGGATGAGCGGCAATTCAAATTGCGCACGACATTTGACATGCTTGAGGTTCACGCGCTCCTGCTTCAGGCAGAGTTGGAAGAAGTGGAAGCGCAGCGCTCGCTCGACATCGCTCGATTTACTTTGCTCTATGCAATCGGAGAACTCGAACTTGGTTCTTCGCTTGATGCCGTGAAGCGCGTGCCGGTGCCTCAACCCAGTATCAGGAAGACAAGAAAGAACTTCCTTGCAGGCCTTCCGACTATGTCCCGATCGAGAGATTTTTGGTCCGGCTTGAGGGGCGCGGCGTTGGATATCAAGCGGAACAGAAATTCTGCCCGGCGTGATGAGGAAATGGGACGTTGAGGTTCCAATGAACGGAAAATTTCGAATGTATGACGGTTTGACGAAGTGGAAAGTTCTGGATCGTGAGCGGGTTTTCCACGCGCCTCCTTATGTATCCGTTTTCAAGGAAAAGGTTGCTGTAAACATCAAACTGGAAATTGATGATTTTTACCGAATTGTTCTCCGGTCGTTTGTAACCTGCGTACCATTTTTGCCAAATGGCAATGTGTTGATGTTGCACCAATACAAGCATGGGCCGGGTGAAGTAACGCTCACCTTTCCTGGCGGATTTATTGAAGAAAGAGAGCCAGCAGAACTCGCCTGTGCGCGTGAATTGCTAGAGGAAACCGGCTATGAAGCTGATAGCTTGAACCGGCTAGGAAGTTTTACAGATAACGGCAATCAACAAGGGTGCAAGGGTACATTTTTCCTTGCGGAAGGATGTCGTATGAAGCAGTTGCCTGACTCCGGTGATCTGGAGGACATGGTGCTAGTCGAATTGGAACCGGCCCAAATCGACAGGGCAATTGCCAATGGGCAGATTTGCATAACACACCATGCTCTTGCCTGGTTGCTGGCCCGGCAAACTTTATGATGTTTTACAGTATTGCCTTTTTGCCCTCGCTCACAAATTGGCTAATCGTTTAGATAGTCTAAACGTGGCAAGGCAAGAATTAACATGCCGAAAATTGTAAAAATATAATAATATCAATAGTTTAATTGATAAATTCACGATTTGTAAAGCATATTTCTTCATACATTTAGCATCTTAGTGAGTGTATGAGTCAGTAGTCGCCAACGTGCAAATTGTTCGTGAAAAACCCTGTCAGCGGTTGCACCACAGAGTAACAGCACCGCTAAAAGTTACCATGGAAGATGGTACAACTCTGGTTGCGACCAACTGGAGTCTGGGCGGCGTGCGACTGGATGGGCTGACATCCCCTTTGTCTGAAATAGGTGAAGTGTTGCAATTGGAACTGGAGTTGCCGTTTCAGGGTTTTGATATTTCATTTCCCGTTAAAGCCGAAGTTGTTCGAACTGTTTCGACAGAAGGCACAATCGGTGCGAAGTTCATTGAACTTAGCGAGCGTGCAAATGATCTGATGAGCCATTTCATCGATGATCTTATCCGCGGAAAAATGGCAACTGTAGATGATACGATTTGCCGGATCGATGTTCCGGTCACCCCCATATCGACCCAGCCGGATGTCAATCCAACTGCCGATGTTCCGGTCAAGCGTTGGCCTGTCAAGACTATCGTTATGTCGGCTTTCTATCTGATGTTGGGGGTTCTCGTATTTCTTTATCTGGGTTTTCTAATCTTCAGCAAGACCGCCCGAATGGAGGTGAGTTCAGCTGTTGTCTCCGCACCTCTTGTCCATCTTGCAATGCCGGTTGATGGAAAGGTATTTCCAGTCGCTCTTGAAAATGGCTCAATTGTCAAACGGGGCCAAAAGCTCGCGCGAATTGAAGGTTCGAGGATTGAAGCCAATATTGCTGACCTGAAACTGCAACTTGAAAAAGACCGGCGCACCCTATTGAGGGCACGTGAGCGTTTGCGAATAGAGACCGAGCGGATGAAACTGTATTCGCTGGTCAAAAGGACAAACATTGATGTTGCGCGCGCCAAGGTTGAAGGTGCGCACCAGGCTTTGGCATCAGCAGATTCACGGATGGAGCGGCTGAGCATTTTAAAAGCAAAAAAGCTCATTACCCAGTTTGAAGTGGACAAGGCACTTGGTGAACGTCGACTGCTCGAGGCTCGTCTCAAGGAGGCAGAGTTGGAGTTGGAGCAAACGGTTGCAACCCAATCCCTTTCCAATCGCCGCCACTTTGATCAACAGCGGTTCGTTGCCGATCTCGACCTGCTGGCACTGGAAGTTGAATCCGCGAATAGCGACCTGCTGTTAACGAGCGAGAACCTTGAACAGCTTGAACGTAAACAAGCAGAAATGCAACTTACAGCACCCTTTGATGGGCGCATCGTGTCAGTCATGGTTTCCTCGCAGTCGAGCCTGTTACAAGGGAAGAAAATCGCCACCATCGAGAAATCTGTAGCACCTGAGGTGACTGCCTTTATGAGTCAGGATCAAGTCGTTCATGTCGGTGTGAATGATGATGCCAATGTCTATTTTCCGGCTTTGGGCAAAAGCTATGAGGCGGTGGTAAAACACATTGATAGAAGTGCTGCGGGATTTCGGTTGAAGGCATCTCACTATGAATGGGCAGGTGACAGGGAGAAATCTGCGTCGGTAGCGCTGGTGCTCAAATTACCAGAGGAAGATCGGACCTATCTGCAAGGGGGACTCCCAGCGGTAGTTGTTTTTTCAAAACGATCAAAAAGTGGAATCTGGGCTGGAATTTCAGGCAAATTCAACTTCATGGGGTCTTGAAGCATGCAGGTGCGTTTTGAACCCTTGCGGAATATTGACGATCCTACTGAGTGGCCGCGTGGCCGTGATAAATGGACAACCGCAATCCTGTTCCAGATTGCTATTTATGTAGCTGTTTGCATGTGTCTCATGCTGAGTGTGCCGAACACCATTCTCGATCCTAAAACCATGACAATTACGATGACCATCGGGTTTCTTGGTATCTGGCGATATGGGTGGTGGTTTACTCATGCCGTAAGATCGGTGATCTACAGCAAACTTGTGTATCCTTCCATGCGGGCGGCTGGCCGCAGGGAATGGGAAGAGGGGTGGCGACCCAGACACATGCACTTCATGATGACCACTTATAAGGAACACCGTGAAATTACCGAGATGGTTGTGCGTTCCATAATTCAGGAGATTGTTGATTCTGGTGTGCCTGGAACAATCTGGCTGGGTTCATCAGATCGCTATGACGAAGATATCATCTCCGATTTCTTGCGACGTGAAGCGAGAGATGTAGACATTACGTTGCGGATTATCCGACAGAATGTTTCAGGCAAACGCGCCGCGATCGGTTTGGTCTTACGAGCGATGAGCCGATTGCCAGTGCTTGATGATGACCTAGTGATTTTTATGGACGGAGACTTTGTGCTGGCAAAGGGTGCTGTTTCACGTTGCATGCCCTTGTTCAAAGTCTACCCCGACTTACAGGCCTGCACGACGGATGAAGAGGTCATTTGCATTGGACCTCGATGGATTGAGAAGTGGCTTCAAATGCGATTTTCGCAAAGAAGACTTGCCATGCAGTCGCATGCCCTTTCGGGGCGGGTTCTGACGCTCACCGGTAGGATGTCTGTATTTCGTGCCAGACATATCAAGAAGCTAGAGTTCATTCGATTGCTTGAAGCAGATCACCTCGATAACTGGTTATGGGGAAATTTCAGATTTCTTTCCGGAGATGACAAAAGCACCTGGTTTTACATGCTGAAGCATGGTGCCCGGATGTGCTATGTGCCGGATGCGCTTGGCTACACAATTGAAGTGGTTGAGGGTTCCGGCATGGAGCGTATGGTGCAAAATTTCAGACGATGGTCGGGAAACATGCTGCGAAATGGTTCCCGAGCAATCGCACTGGGGCCGCGTGCCATGCCGTTCTTTATCTGGTGGTGCCTGATTGATCAGAGGCTTTCAATGTGGACCATGTTGGTAAGTCCGGTTCTGGCTGTATCCGCTTCTTTTCTGGTCGGTATAGATTACCTACTCTCTTACATCATCTTTATTGCTGTAAGCCGGTTGCTCCTGTCGCTGATTCTTTGCACCTATTCCCGAAGAGTGCAACTCAGCTACACTTGGATCCTGTATCTCAATCAGCTCATCAACGCGTCGGTCAAAGTGTATTGTATCTACAGGTTATCCAAACAGAAATGGTCGAACCGTGGTAACCAAAGTTCCGAAAGCGGGAACGACTTTAAGGAAATGGCCAGAACCTGGATGGCAAACTGGTGTACCGCTGTAGCCGTGTCATTGCTGTTTCTGGTTACTGTTCACTATTCAGGACTGGTCTCGTTTCCCACACATTATGAGATGAGAGAAACCCTGCGATATTTTGTCTGATACCGGTTTCAGAATTCGATGATGCCCTCTTGAACGCATTTCGCCACGGCATGGGTCCGGTTTACACAGTTCAGTTTTTTGGACGCATTGTTGAGATAGTGGTTCACTGTATTAAGCGAGATGTCCAGAATAATCCCGATTTCATAGCTGGTTTTTCCAGCCGCAGTCCAATTGAGGCACTGAATTTCTCTCTCACTCAATGCATTGTTCTGCGTAGTAGTCACTTTCTTGATTTCCATAGACTTGTCGAAGACAAAACTCGATAGGAAGCCAAGCTTTGCGAACATGTCCGGATCATGCGGTTTGGGGCAAGAAAACCCGACCATTCCCTTTTTTCCGGAGCGCTCATAAACTGGGAAGAACACACACTCAGCAAGTTGCATTGGTGCATGGTCTTTTTCTTCTGGCTGTTTCGTTTCCCGGACGCTCACTGGCAGGTCCAGATGGATCGGCGATACCGAGCCCCTCAGATCGTCAAACAGATCCCTGAATACTGTTTCATAACTGATATCGAACTCACGAATGATTTCCGGGTCCCAATTGCTGACAATCAGCATTTCATGCAGCTTGAAATTCTCGTCACGCGGAACTTCACTGACCATGAATGTCTTACTGCAGCTTTCGGTGCAAATTAGCCGGAGCACGCGAAAGACATCGTAATTTGTCTCACATGCTGCGATTTCACTAATCATGTCATGACATGAAAGCATCAAGGCCCCATTTGAATTTAACATTTTCAACCCACCTCTAGATGTAATTTCGAATCAATACACCTAAAAGTAGTATAATTTATGATATAATAAAACCTATGGTTGTATTTAGATGGGTAATTTTTGAATTCTCATTGCCATGAGCACCATGGAAATCACTGATCGTGGTTCTGAAAACCGCAACTTCCTGTCTTGTAACCGGGCAATTCAAAATAGCTATTTTCAGGAGTGATGGAACCTACCGTAAGGCTATCAACGCCTTGTGGAATTGAACTGTTTGCGATGGTTGTCGACTGAGCAGGCGAAGCGTATGAGCGGGCTTTTGATGAGATCTCATAAATCAGGTCAGCCAGCTGCTGAGCGCGAAAAAGGTTTTTGCCGAGCAATACTTCTCCTTCATATACTTCCTTGAGTTCTTGCAATTCCACGTCATACCCGATGTCGATGGCCTTTCTGTATAATTCGAAGGCGTGTTGATCTGTCTCCTCGCGATTCTGTTCGAGATACAGCTTCGCGAGCATTGCGTATGCTGCCCCACTTCCTTTTTGGCTGGAGATGTTCAGCAACTTTATTGCCGTTTTGTGGGCCTGCGGGTCTGCGTTATATCGTAAATGAATTTTTGCCAGGTCTCGCAGTGCGCCGGTGTCTCCAGTGGTGGCTGAAACCTGAAGCCATTTTGTAGCGGCGGAAAGATTTCTGCTGACGGCTGTGCCTCTCAGGTATAGGCGTCCAAGTTCTTTTGCTGCAACACTGTCTCCGGCTTCGGCTTCGGCGATAAGGCTTGAGAGATGTATGCCCGCAACTTCAAGGGGATCAATCCCGCAGTTTCTACCTTCTGCAGTCAGTTGCTCAACTTTTCGGAGGAATGAATAGAGTGGTGCTGCGGTTACCAATCGCGCACCTGCCTCATAATGATATAAGGCCGCTTTAAGGTTCTCGTTGTTCGGCACTGATTGTAAGAGTTTACCGAGTTCAATATGTGCGTGATTAATGTTTTGATCAGCTGCCTTTCTGTACCAGTGGATTGCCTGCGTCCGGTCGTGAAAACCTGGATGTTTGTGGAAATGTACCCCAAGCAGAAGCGCCGCTTCTCCGTGATTGGTTTCGTTTTTACTGTCAAGAATTCGCTTGGCCAACTTAACGCCAACTTCACCATCAAAGAATGGGCTTTTTTGATCGAGGCGGAGCGAGGCCAATTTCAAAAGTAGGCCGGTGTTCGTTGAACCTTCCAACTCATTCAGCACCTTTGATGCGCGGGCAATGTTGTTCATACCCAGAGCATGATTGAGCTTAGCAGTATCGTGTTTGTATTCTGTTGAATGATCTGAAGAACCTGTGGAAGGGCTTTTAGCTTCTGCGATCGAAAATGTAAGAGTCGCACAAACCATTGTTGCGATTAGGACCACCAGAGAACCGTGTTCTTTCATTCTTTTGAAGATATGCCGCATATTAGTGTCCACCAGATGTCGGATTCACCCGGAATCTGGGTGAATGAATTTCGGTGGTTTGACTATATGGCGAGATCAAATCTCCTTGTTTATCGGCGGATCAGAAAAATCGCGGGTAAAAATTATGGTTTCAGGTTTACCTTTTGTAGGGGCCGAAAGAACGGCGGAGCATCGCCCTGGGTGTTAATTTTCCCATAACAAACCGGGCAGGGATTTAGATAATGTTTCTGGCTGTTTGGCTTAAGAAAACATCCCTGAAATCCGAATACGCTTGAGCTCTGATGATTGAGTGTTTTGCGAAAACATTCTGTGAGCCGGAGCGAGGACAGTTTCAAAAATGCAGAATAGAAACCCTGTATCTAGTGGAGGCGGATACCTTTATCTGATTTTTACAGGCTTTGTGCTAGGCGTGCTGCCCGCATTGTTGAACTTCTTTGTTGATCCTTATGAATTGTTTTTTGAGAAGAACCGATCCGGAAGAATTGCGGAGATCGCTGAAAAAGCACACTACCCATTGTGGAAGTTGGGCCGATACGTTCCAGGAAAATTTGAGACCATTGTCCTCGGTGATAGCCGAGCACGCGCATTGCGCGACAAATACTGGAACAGTTTCGAATTCTCATCAGTCAAAAACCTGGCCTATGGCGGAGGGACGATTCCTGAAATCTACGAGACGTTCAAACTGATCAAAGATGATCCAGCGGTTAAGAACCTCGTCATTGGTATTCAGCTGCGCAGTTTTGACGAAGATCACAAACAGGGCATGAATCGCGTCCCGGAGGCAGTATCGCTGATCCATGCACCGGAGAAATACCTGTTCAATTGGTCCATTGCCAAGACCAGTTTGAAGGTGGCCGAAGCCGAGTATTCTGCGGTTAGACACCTGTCCGAATTTGCTGTCTCAAAGGCCAAAGCATCAGATAAAGATGCGTTTTCTGGCCTCGGTGAAAATCGGACTTTACTTGATCTGCTGGGTGAAACGAGCCAGCTCGAAACCAATCGTATCCTGCCACAAAAATTCGCGCGGCAGATCAGCCGCAATGCAAGATCTGACTGGCGAGGATTTGAATTCTCCGAAACCTATTGGTCGTTTATCGAGGACATTGGACAATGGGCAAAGTCGAACCGCAAGAACCTGCTTTTTGTTATTCCGCCAACGATCGCCGAAATGAAGCAAACGATTGAAGATTACGGACATCGCAATCTTGACGAAATGCTGCGAAAGCGACTTGCCCGATTGGGACCGGTGCTCGATTTTGATTTCCCTTCCCGGTTAACCGCTGACCTCGATCATTTCACCGACGCTTACCATTTCAATGCGCTGATAGCGCGTCAGATTGTTGGAGAGGCCGTCGCGGCCCTTTCATCAGACACGGTGGTTTTGAGCCGTGTTATGAAGCGTCGGAAACTCATTCATTGCACCGGAGAAGGACAAACATTTAGCCAACCTGCCGCTGGCCAACAGCTTGTGATGGGAAGCGGTAGGAATTGTAGGGTTTGGAGGGGTGTTGCCTCATGAAAACACGAGCATCGAAATCCCGAAAGGCGCTCGGCATACTGATTTGTCTCGTGCCGATTTTCATTGTCGCAATTATGAGCCGCATCGATGGTTTCGACTTGCGCGCGTTTGCGTTGGATTTGATTGCGTCCGACGAAGGGGGTGAACCCCGGTTCGCTGAAGTAAATGCAACTGAACGATCAACTGGCCTATCTGAGCTCACAAATCTGGATGACATTCTGCTTACGGTATCTCGAAATGATCGAGAGGTCAGTCTTACCGAGATGGATTGGATTGTCCGGTTTTCAAACGCTGAGAACCTTGTCGGTGGCTCGGTTGATTGCCGGATACCGGAAAACCAAAAGGAACGGTTTCAGAGGCTGGTTCGTGGTTCAGACGCTTCACTGGCCCAGTCAGCAGGAAGCCTTTTCGATATCGGGCGAATTCTCAGAAAATCGCGCGGACAGGGATGTCATCGCCTGGCGTTTGAGCATTTTCAGAAATCAGCGGAAGCCGGATACGCCCGAGCTTTCGCGGAAATTGCCAACGCTTACAAAAAGGGGCTTGGGGTCGAGCCCAATTTCATTTTGGCTCTGGAAAATTTTGAGAAGTCTGCCGAACTAGGTTTCGCTAATTCTGCATATCGTCTCATTGAACTGACTGAAAAGGGTAGCGGTGATATAAGGGGAAACCCTCAGAAAGCGTCTGCCTATCTGGACCGTTTTTTGCCCTTGATAGAGAGGAAAATCAGATCAGGTGATGCCGTAGCCGCTCGCTCCCTAGGCAGGCTGTACAACAACAGCAATCTTCTACAACTGGATCCGGAAAAGGCGGTCCGGTTCATGCAACACGCGGCTAAGCTTGGCGACGCAATTGCGATGCATGATCTCGTTTTCCTTCTCATTCAGCACCGGCGAGATCAAATTGATCGGGATGATATATATCCACTGCTTCTGGAAAGTTCACGGCTCGGATATGGTGCTGCGTTTACGGCAATCGGTCGTTTGCATCTGAAAGGGGAATTCGGGTTTCGTGAAAGCGATGCGCCGTCCTGGTTCAGGGCAGGAGTTGACGCTGGTCATCCCGGAGCCATGGCTGAACTCGCGGCACTTTATCTGAACGGTCTTCACGTGGTGCAGGATACGGGCCTGGCGAAAGATCTTGCGCTCCAAGGTTCTCGGTTGAACCACACAGGGTCGAAGCGTGTCTTGTCCGAAATTGTACAGAAAGAATCTGAAGACCTGATTGGGGGATAAACATGCTCTTCAATTCGCTTGAATTCATTTACTTGTTCATGCCGCCAGTACTAGGGGTCTTCTTGATCCTGCGATGGTTGCGTTTGGAGACAGCAATCATCTGGTGGCTGATTGTTGCATCCCTCGGGTTCTATATGTGGTGGAAGCCCATCTATGTGCTTCTTCTTCTTGGCTCCATCGGTTTCAATTATCTGCTGCATTTGCGATTGAAAGCTTCTCCTACCAAGGCGTTGTTCGGCTTTGGCGTGATTTTCAATCTGGGGGTTCTTGCATTGTTCAAGTATGCGGACTTTCTGGTTGGAAATTTCAATGCACTGACCGGAAGTTCTGTGAATGAACTTGGATTGATCCTGCCGCTGGCAATTTCCTTTTACACGTTTCAGCAAATATCTTTCTTGCATGACACGCTCAAAGGCAATCTGGTGGGGTGCGACTTCAAACGCTATTGTTTGTTTGTGACCTTTTTCCCGCAACTGATTGCCGGGCCGATTGTCTTGCAGCGGGATACCATTCCGCAGTTCCGGTTGTCAGCATTTTCAAATCGATGGATGCTTAACATTGCGATCGGTGCAACGCTTTTTTGCATTGGTTTGTTCAAGAAGATTGTTCTTGCGGACGGGATTGCACCAGTGGCGAATGCCGTTTTTACATTGGCGGATCAGGGACAATCTGTATCTTTTGAAGCTGCATGGATTGGTGCGCTTGCCTACACCTTTCAAATCTATTTCGATTTTTCCGGATATTGCGACATGGCAATCGGTCTTGCGAGAATGTTTGGCATTCGCTTGCCGATCAATTTCAATTCACCCTATCGCGCATTCAATATCGTTGATTTCTGGAGGCGCTGGCATATCATGCTTTCTCGGTTTTTGAGAGATTATTTGTATATCCCTCTGGGTGGAAATCGATCCGGTTTGTTGGGCAGGCGCGGCAATTTGATAATCACTATGCTGTTGGGTGGATTGTGGCATGGTGCAGGCTGGAACTTTGTAATCTGGGGCGGCCTGCATGGGGCTTATCTGGTCCTGAATCACGCATGGAGTACATCAGTATTTGCGTTCACCATCCGCAAGCTTGTGCCTAATGCCATCTACAATGTCGGTTGTTGGATTTTGACTTTTTGCGCCGTGGTTATTGCCTGGGTGTTTTTCCGGGCAGAGACTTTCATTGGTGCAATTCTGATCGTACAAGCGATGTTGGGGTTTGCGCCGGACAGCCTTCAAACTTGGCAGCAGATCGTTCCCGACGCTGCGAACATCATGACACATCTTACAATACTGTTTGTCATTGTTCTTGCAATTCCAAACAGCATTGAGCTTACCCGATATTACAGGCCGGTTATTGCGACGGTTTCTGAGGTCGGAAACCCGAAAGTCATATTGAATTGGTTATGCTGGCGACCTTCACGGGGCTGGGGGCTATCTTTAAGTCTTGTCGCGCTGGTCGCCCTGATTCAAGTGTATCGATTGAATGATCTGACAGAGTTTATCTACTTCAATTTCTAATCGTAAATTTTTGTCTAAAAACCCCCACCCCAAATCTTGTGACGTGTCATTATCAGATGATTTCAAACGCTGAACTAAAACGGTCATATCGCAACTAAGGGTATGATTTAATGAGGCGAAATTTTAATACTATTCTCCGCGAAGACTTTCAGTTTCCGCAAATTGAAGCACAAAAAAAGCCATCCATCTCAGTAATTGGATTGGGATATGTCGGGGCTGTTTCAACCGCGTGTTTGGCAGAACTGGGCCATGAAGTGATCGGCGTCGACTTGGATCGGGAAAAGGTGGAATCCATCAGCATCGGCGTATCACCGATACACGAAAACCGGCTTTCTGAATTACTGACCAAAGGTGTGGAATCTGGCCTGATTACAGCTACAACCGATGTTGTACGTGCTGTGGCAGAAACAGATGTCACCTTTGTTTCGGTTGGAACGCCAACGAGCGAAGATGGTGGCTGTGATTGTCGCTATATTGTTTCTGCAGCTCAGGCGATAGGCCAAGCGTTGCAGAAAAAGGACGACTATCATGTTGTTGTCATGCGTTGTTCCATTCCACCATCAACAACGATGGAAGTTATGGTTCCCGAGATTGAAAAAGCGTCCGGAAAACGGATGGGTAGTGATTTCGGTGTCTGTTTCAATCCGGAATTCTTGAGAGAAGGCACCGCGATTGCAGACTTTGACGAGCCGCCTAAAACCGTCATTGGTGCAAGCGATGATCGCGCGGCGAACGTTATTCGGAAAATCTATGAGCCGGTGGACGAGAATATTATTATTACATCGATCGACGTGGCAGAGATGGTCAAATATGTCGACAATGTTTGGCATGCCACCAAGGTAAGTTTTGGCAATGAAGTGGGTAGAATTTGCAAGCCGATTGGCATCGACAGTCACAAGGTGATGGAAATTTTTGTTCAGGATACGAAGCTTAATCTTTCGCCGTATTATCTAAAGCCGGGCTTTGCCTATGGAGGGTCCTGCCTGCCCAAGGAAGTGCGTGCGGTGGAACATCTGGCAAATGAGATTGGCGTGGACGTGCCTTTGATCAAAAGTCTTGCGAGATCCAATGACAGACAGATTCAGGATGCGATTGACATGATCCGAGTGATCGGCGCGCGCAAAGTCGGTTTCCTTGGAATTGCATTCAAACCTGGGACAGATGATCTGCGGGAAAGCCCGGTTCTGGAGTTGATGGATGCCTTGTTTTCGACTGGCCACGGGGTTTGCGCTTTTGATCCGGCAATTGGCGTCAATACGAGAGTTGAGAACCAATTTGAGTATGTAAAAAATGCATGTCCACATTTGGAGGAAACAGTCCGCAACCTGCCAAAATTGCTACGGGAAACACCGGAGGATGTGATGGCTGAATCTGATGTTGTTGTGGTCTCGCAAAACAATCAACGGTTTGTCCAACTGGTTGTTTCGAATCTACATCAGGTAAAAGTGGTCGATCTGGTTCGCCTATTTCCTGAGCCCCCAATATTCACCGGTTACTACGGTATTGGCTGGTAGGCGCGATGTGATTCTACTCTGGTGCGATATTTATCCGCATCGCGCCAGTTCCGTCTCGAAATCGACGACTAAGTGATGGTCTCCTGCAAGGTTCGTACAAGGTCAGCCCGGTATTCTGTCAGCGAATCGTAAAGCGGGCAGGGTCCAGTTTAAATGAACATTTATATCGAGCGTCTTCAAAGAGGTCAGGTTGCCTCGCCTCCTTACGACGATAGTGTGCGCTCAATATGTGCCTGTTTTAAAAAATGCGCTGGTGTTGTTCTTCTTGTTAGCGGTCTATTGGTGATCGGAGGGTGCGCTGTAAATTCGCATTCAACAACAGGTTTGTCGGACCATATTGAACTTGCCGTACAACCTCTGCAAGATTCGCAGCCGCAGAAAAGACCCAAGTCGAAACCTGACAAGGCGGGCCACAAGAAATCGGCGGCCTTGTTTTTTGATGCTGCGGATCCGAAATGTCAGGCGTTCAAGG